>Ga0180436_10000181_pt1 | contig 67410 bp, 25 predicted proteins | sample SS_ome_2_FD_132434 | JGI IMG/M metagenome (GOLD analysis project Ga0180436, IMG submission 132434) | Hypersaline lake sediment archaeal communities from the Salton Sea, California, USA - SS_3_S_2 metaG | ecosystem: Environmental > Aquatic > Non-marine Saline and Alkaline > Hypersaline >...
CGCTATTCTGTCGCCCTTTTCGGGCTCTGTTCTCATAGACCACGAATTCCGGGTCCTTCCGGGCCCCGGCTACCATCGCGCCGGCCCTGCTGGCCTGAACAACGACTAACGGCGCCCGATCGATGTGTTCTAACTCGTCAGGCCGCCTGTCGGGCTTGTCTCCCTTCCACTATTCATATCTCTACTCTGTAGCCCGGTAGCCCGAGTTCTATCGTAGAGAGGAAGCGTATTCCTGCTCGGCGGCCGGGCCGACGGATGCAACAGCCTGGCGTCCGGCGGGTGGGGCTTGTCCTCTATTTGCGATTTGAGCAATTCTGAAGTTCCGGCGGCGTTGTATGTAAATGAACTATTATTAGAACAACCGGCATAATTGGAAAAAGACCGGTTGAAAGGAGCTTTTGGCTATGCGTATTAGAAATGTACTGGTTTCGGGAATGGTTCTGATGATGGGCGCGGCGTTTGTGTTGGCGGCCGAGACTGCCAAGCCGCAGCAGCGGCGGCGATCTCGCGGTCGGCGCATGCGGACGAGTCTGCTGGGGCTGCTGAGCGTCGAACAGGTGCAGAAAGAGCTGAAGGTCAGCGACGATGCGATCGCCAAGATCAAGAAGATCAGCGAGAAACTGCGTACCGACATGCGGAAAAAGTACACCGAATTGCGTAAGATCGAAGACGCAAAGAAGCGGCGGGCGGAATACGACAAGATGCGCAAGGAGTACGACAGCCTCTCGCGCAAGCAACTCCATGACGTGCTGGCCAGGGAGCAGATGATCCGGTTGTATCAGATCCGCTCGCAGTTTCAGCCTGTGACTGACACGCTGGCGAGCAAGTATGTCGCCGGCAAGCTGAAGCTGACCGACGAGCAGAAGGCCAGGGCCGCCAAGATCGGTACGGACTCTCGGACCAAGCGGTATGCGATCTATCGCACGATGCGCGGCGCCGACGAGGCCAAACGGACCGAAGCACGCAAGAAACTCGACGAGATCCGGGAAGCGGCGGACAAAGAGGCGCTGGAAATGCTGACCAAAGAGCAGCGTAAGGCGTTTGAGAAGATGAAGGGCGAGAAGTTCGAGATCAAGGACGACAAGTAGGGAATTGCAGATGACTAACCGGCGCGGGACCGGTTGGTTGGGATAGTCGGGCTCTGAGGTCGGGCCGCCTTCGGGGCGCCGAGGGCGGCCCGGCTTTCTGGCGCTTCACAGCCTGCGAAATAGCGGGGCGCCTGTGAAGCAGGGCCTGCGGCTGGCGGTGTCAAGGGCAACATTGAGGTCGGGTGTTGTAAAGTGTTTGTGGGAAATGAGTTAGAGGCGGAGGCCGCTGTTTTGCTGGGGCGGCTGGATTCGGAGTATTGGGATTATATGGCCCGATGTGGCGGTTGTGAACGCGTGTGAAGCTGAGAAGCAGGTGAGAAGCCGCCGGCGTGCGTCGCCCCGGTTTGGCGGGAGAGAGGCCGCGGATCCGAATCGGGAATGCGAGATGTTTGCAGTCCGGCGGCGGGGGGGCTAGAATTATGAGTTATGAGTTCAGTAGCCCAGGACAAATCGGATCGCCCCGCCGGGCGCGGGCGGCGGTGGGGGCGGCGGATCTTGCTGTTGATGCTGGTCGCCGGGGCGTGCGGGGGTTTGGCTTGCTGGCAGTGCTCTCCGAGCACCACGACGCTGAACATATCCCCGACGACGGCGCCTGCGGATGATGAGGACGCCCGGCTCCGCAAGCTGGCGATCGGGACCTGGGGCGACGAGTACAAGGGCAAGCGGACGATGCATCTGCTGGAGGACGGGACCGCTACGATGCACGTGGAGCTAAGCGGATTCAACGCCATTCTTGGATCGAAGATGCGGTTCGACATGCTCTGGGCGGTCAAGGACGGTCGGCTGCAGAAGAAGACCATCGGCGGCGAGCCGTCGGGCAGGGTCAATATGATCCTGAAGATGATGGGCGACAGCGTGGATGAGCCGATCCTGGAACTGACCGAGGAGCGGATGCTTCTGCTGGACGCCGACGGGGAGACGAAGTACCACTGGCGACGGGCGCCGGGCGGAACGAGCGAAACCCAGCCGGTCGGCGACTGATAAATCGTTGTGTTCGCCTGCAACTAAGGCCGGGAAATGGTAGAATATCGGGGAGTTTCACACCCGCCGTTAAGGGCGACGGGCGTTGCCGAAGAACGTCGAATAATGATCGCTCAACAGGAGAGTTCTCTATGCCGCAGTTTCTACAGATCAGCAAACGATCGCTCGCCGTGTCGGCGTGTGTTTTCAGCATTCTGGCGATGTTCGCATCGCCGTCTGATGCCGCCAGGAAGGTGAAGATCGGCCCGAAAGCCGGAATCGCTCCGACCGAGGTCCGCTTCGGATGGATTCGGCACGAGCACCAGAAGCCCAAGGTCAAGTCGCCCCGGGTCCGCTCAAACCAGACCAGCCCGTTTCGAAACAACTTCGATTCATTGCGTCTGGCGATCGAGGATCTGACCAAAACGTTCGCCGCCAAGTACCCCAACGGCGGCAAGCACCTGGCGCAACTGGCGAGAATCGAGAAGGCGGTCAAGGAGACCCAATCGCCGATCAAGCCGCTGGCCGACGAGTTCGACAAGCTGTTTGCCGAAGCACTGTGCGCCAATCCGCTGATCGATTTTGACAAGCTTCTCTTTGTCGATTCGAACCACCCGATGACTCCGCGCAACTGGCTGAGCCTCGATTCGATCCGCGGCTCGACCCGACCCGGCGGCGTGGCCCTGAAAGTGCTGAGCCCGGTCTCGCCCGACGGCAAGATCACCACGCTTTTCATCCCGCCGAAAAACCAGAACATGATCGCCATCGATCTGCACTGGGACGCGGGCAAGCTGCTGTACACCGCAAGCGGCATGACCAGCCGATCGCACCAACTGTTCGAGGTCGATCTGCCTGTGAAGAAGGACCCCAGGACCGGCCTGCCCGCCGTCCGCGAGATCGAGACCATCAGCTACAAGGACGTCAGCAACTACGACGCGTGCTACTGCCCCGACGATTCGATTATCTTCGTGAGCACAGCGACGATGAACGGCGTGCCGTGCATTCGCGGCGGCTCGCCGATCGGCAACCTCTACCGCCGCAAGCCCGACGGGACCGTCGAACGCCTGACCAACGACCAGGATCATGACTGGCACCCGACAATACTCGCCAACGGGCGCGTGATGTACCTCCGCTGGGACTACACCGACACGCCGCACGCGTTCAACCGGATCATGTTCTCGATGAACCCCGACGGCACCGGGCAGGCGGCCATGTACGGCAGCAACTCCTACTGGCCCAACTGCATGTTCTACCCCAAGAACACACCGGGCAGTTCGACGAAGTTCGTTGCCTCGATCGTAGGGCACCACTCCGGAACCCAGGGCGGGATGTTCCTGTTCGACACCGCAAAGGGCACATTCGAGTCCGACGGCGTCGTCCAGCAGATACCCGGCTACGGCAAGAGCGTCTTCCCGCGAATCGCCGACGGGCTGGGCTACCGCGAACCGAAGGTCACCACGACTTGTCCGCTTTCCGACAAATACTTCCTGGCCGCCTGCTGGCCCGGATCCGGCTGGAGCGGACATCGCCAGGGCCTGTACCTGATGGACGTATTCGACAACGGTCTGGAGCTTTGCAGCATCCCCGGCAGGAGCCTGCTGGAGCCGACACCCTGGAGGAAGCGCAAGCGTCCGCCGATCATCCCCGACAAGACCGACCCGAAAGCGAAGACAGGCGTGGTTGTCCTCAACGACGTCTATTTCGGTCGGGGGACCGCCGGTGTGCCGAGAGGCTCGATCAAGAACCTGCGGGTCTACTCGTACAATTATGCGATGCGCCGCATGGGCGGTCAGTCCGATCGGGTCGGGCTCGATGGGCCCTGGGACGTGCGCGTGATTCACGGGACGGTTCCCGTCGAGGACGACGGCAGCGCGAGTTTCACCGTCCCGGCGATGACCCCGATCGCGATCCAGCCGCTCGACGCCGAGGGCAAGGCGGTTCAGCTCATGCGAAGCTGGTTCACCTGCCGCCCGGGCGAGGTGCTGTCGTGCATCGGCTGCCATGAAGATCCCAACACCGTTCCACAGCCGGTTGTCGTCAAGGCCGCCAAGCGGAAGCCCTCTGAGATTGCGCCTTGGCGCGGGCCGGTGCGGGGCTTTGGCTTCAACCGCGAGGTCCAGCCGGTGCTGGACAAGTTTTGCGTTAGCTGTCACAACGCCAAGACAACCCGCAAGGACTCGAGCGGGCGGAAGATTCCGAATCTGACGCTGAGGCCCGATGTCGTGATAACCGATCAGGGGCTGGTCAAGAGGATCAAGAAGACCACTCGTCCGGCCAAGACTCTCACGCAGCAGATCGACGATCCTGTTCTTTACAAGGACAAGTTCGCCGAGACGAAGGGCAAGAGCTACGGCGGGGCTCATTTTCCCCCGGCGTATCTCGAACTGTTCCGGTTCTCACGCAGCGCCACGCTGGAAAGCGATCTGCACCTGCTGACCCCGTACGACTACCATGCCGATCAGACCAAGCTGGTCCAGATGCTCAAGAAGGGCCATCACGGAGTGCGGCTCGACGCCGAAGGCTGGGACCGGATCATCACGTGGATCGACATGAACACCCCGGCCCACGGGACCTGGGCCGAGATCACCAACCCGACGTTACCCAACGAGTACTCCAAGAAGCGGGCCGAGCTTATGGAGCGGTACGCCGGAGTCGGTTTCGATCCGGAAATCGCCGAGACTCCGCCGGCAGCGAAGATCGATCCGGTCAAGCCGATGAAGGTCTCTCCGCCTGCCTGTATTCGCGACAAGTTCCCCGCCAGGGCGGACGCTGAGTCACTGGCCGATGCGAAGGATCCCGCCACGGGCCAACTGCGAACCGTCACGTTCGACCTGTCGAAGGACAAGGATATCCTCGCAAAGAAGTACGCGGCGATACTGGATCCCGGGAAGCGTCCGAGGCTCGATCCGAAGACGCTGAAGATGACGTTCGTGCGGATCCCCGCCGGGTCGTACGTTACCGGCAATGTCGCCGGCGGTGAGGACGAGTGGCCCCAGCGGAAAGTCACCGTCGACAAGCCGTTCTGGATCGCAACGAAAGAGACGACCAACGAACTGTTCAACCTGTTCGATCCGAACCACGATTCGCGTCTGGAGAGCAACGAGCGGCTGCACTTCGGCGACGGGATCGTGCGGGGCATCCCCCTCAACGCTCCTCAGCAGCCGGTGGTCCGAATCTCGCGGACCCAGGCGATGGCGTTCTGCAAGTGGCTGTCGGGCAAGACCGGCAGGAAGTGCTCTTTGCCGAGCGAGGCCCAGTGGGAGTGGGCCGCCGTTTTCGGAAAGTGCGATTCGGCCGGTTACGACGGCAAGGACTTCAGCAGGATCGCAAACCTCGCCGACAAGTCTTTCCTGGTCAAGCACGCCAGCAAGGAGATGCCGATGTGGCGTCCTTCGATCGTAAGCAGCGACGACGGCGCCAGGGTCTCGACGAATGTCGGTTCCTATGCGCCCAACGCCGCGGGGGTATGCGACATGATCGGAAACGTCGCCGAGTGGACCACCACCGCCTGGACTCCGCCGACGGGAGTGACCGCCGCGCCGCAGCTTGTCGCCAAGGGCGGGAGCTGGCGCGATCGGCCGAAAACCGCCACGCCGTTTTCGAAAATGCCCGCACGCGGCGAAATCAAGTTTGTCGACGTAGGGTTCCGTGTTATCATCGAAGATTAACATCTGATCCGACACTACAAGGGAGTGCATTATGAAACGTAGTCAAATCGCGTTGCTGTTCGTCGCCTGCGCCGTTGCGTTGGGCCTGGCGGCGTCTCCGTCAGCCGGCGAAAAGCCGATCGATCCGTCGAGCATCGAGTTCCGCTCGAAGTTCATCGAGAGCTTCAATCACATTCCCTACGACTCGACGGCCGACGATGCGATGCTCCTGCGGATCCTGATCGATTCGATGAACGCCAAGCGCGGAGTCGAGGTGGGCGTGGCGCGCGGGTTCGGGGCCATGAACATGGGTATCGCACTCGAGCGGACCGGCGGACACCTTTACGGCGTGGACATCGACGCGAGAATGTGCGCCAAGGCCCGCGAGAACCTCAAGACTGTAGCCCTGGACAAGTTCGTAACCGTGATCGAGGGCGATGCGCTGAAGGTCCTGCCGAAGCTCGAGGGCAAGTACGACTTCGTGTTCCTCGATGCGCTCAAACGCGACTACTTCAGGTACTTCAAGGATCTCGAGGGCAAGCTCGTTGACGGCGCATTGATCGCGGCGGACAACTCGATACGATCGGCCCGGGCGATGAAGGACTTCCTCGACTTCGTTTTCAAATCCGACGAGTACGACGCGATAACGATCCGCGCCTCGATGGCCAAGAACGACGGGATGACGCTGATCTACAAGATACCGGCGGGCAAACTCTCACCCGGCCCGGTCAAGATCGCGGCCCGCCGCAAGCAGTTGAAGGCGCTGGCGGCCGACAAGAAAGCCGACAAGACGGTGATCGACAGCATGCTTCTTCGGGTTCTCGCCGAATCGGCCGGAGCGAAAAGCGGGTTGGCGTTTTGCGCCGACAACGGGGCGGCCGCGGTCAACATCGGGATAGCGATGGAGCGAAGCGGCGGGAAGCTCACTGTTGTCGCCTCATGCGGCGACGCTGTTCGGGCCGCGATCAAGGCCTCCGGACTGGACAAGACCGTGTCAGTGGTCGGAGACAAACCACACGGTCTGAGCGGGTCTTTCGACCTGCTGTTTCTGGACGGAGACCCGAGCGGGCATCTGCCCCGACTCAGGAACTTCGAGGACTCTCTCCAGGCCGGAGCGGTGATAATCGCAGACAATGCTCTCGCCGGCGGCAAGGCCAAAGGGTTCGCCGACTACCTGGCCGCCAGCCCGCTCTACGATGCGGTGATCGTTCGCAACGAGGACAAGAAGATCGCCGACGGAATGACCGTCGCCCACAAGATATGGACTCCGCTGTTCAACGGCAGGGACCTGGACGGGTGGGTCGTCAAGTGCAAGCCGGGCGACAAGGGCAAGGGATTCTGGACCGTTAAGGACGGCGCGATCGTCTGCGATTCGATGACCAAGGGCAAGCACAACTACGTCTGGCTGATGACCAAAGGCCAGTACGCCGATTTCGAGTTGCGTCTCAAGGTCCGCGGACACGCCGACAAGTCGCCGCGCGGCAATTCCGGCGTGCAGATCCGCTCGCGTTACGATGACAAGATCGGCTGGCTCGACGGCCCGCAGGTCGACATCCACCCGCCGGCTCCGTGGCGAACGGGCCTGATCTATGACGAGACGCGCGAAGCGAAACGGTGGATACACCCGTCGCTGAAGAGTTGGAGCATAAAGCGGGAACAGGGGCCCAAAGAGTGCAGGTGGATTCCGGGCGGCTGGAACAATCTGGTGATTCGCTGCAAGGGCACGAAGATAATCACCCGCCTCAACGGCCTTACCGTAACGGACTTCGACGGCAAGGGCGTCCTGGACGATGACGATCACAAGAGGCACAATGTCGGTATGAACGGTCCGATCGCACTGCAACTGCACAGCGGCGACAAACTCCTTATCGAGTTCAAGGACATCTATATTCGAACGCTTGAGTAGCGAGCCGGAGGCGACTCAGAGCTTCTCTTGACGCTCGCGGCGGTAGGCGCTGGGGGTCACGCCTGCGAGGCGTTTGAAGACCACGGTCATCTGAAGCGAGTCGGCGAACCCGAGTTTGCGTGCGATCGACTTGATCGGCGCCTTTGTCGCGACCAGTTTGCGTTTTGCCCGTTCTACTCGAAGGCGGGCTATTTCGGCGGCTATCGAGCGACCCAGCCGCTTGCTGAACCGCCGCTCGAGCGTGCGTCTGGCCACGTGCAGCCCCTTGGCCACGTCGCCGACCTTGATCGGCTCATGCGAGTGTTCGGAGATGAACCGCAGTGCCGCGGCGACCATATCGTCTTCGACCGCCAGTGAGTCGGTCGATCGTCGCGACACCAGTTCCGCCGGCGGAAGGTGGATCGGTTCTTCGGGCGCCGCATCGCCGTTCATCATCTCGTCGAGCAGTTGGGCGGCCCGATACCCCACACGCTCGTAGCCCAGATCTATACTGGTAAGAGACGGTTCGGGATGGTTGCAGATGACCGGTTCATTATGCGTGCCGACCAGCGCCACGTCCTGGGGCACATCCAGACCCTTACGATCGCACACGCACGCCACGTGTCGTGCTAACAGATCGTACGACGCATTGACGCCCATGGGATAGGCCCATTGGTCCATCCATCCGTCCACCTTCGCTGTGAACTTCCGCCAGTTGGCCGATGTGTTCGGATAGCTGCCGGGGATCATCAGCGAAGACTGCAGGAATCCCGCTTCTGTCAGCACCGCGTCGAAACCACGAAGCTGCTGCCGGGGACCTCTCTCTCGCGTGCGTCCGATGAAACCGAAATGTTCGAAACCGCGGGCCAGCAGATGTTCGGCGGCCATTCTGCCGGCGGCTTCGAAATCCGGCGCCACCACCGGCACGTCGGTCACCGGTGATGAGTTCCACACGTTGACCAGCGGTATGCCGGCGGCCTGAGTCGCCGCGGCCAGTCGCGGCGTCACACGCCCGATGATCCCGTCGTACGGAGCTTTGGCCCTTGCGGTTTCCAGCGTCAGTTCGGGGTATTCGTCCAGGACGAACTTCCAGCCGCCTTGTTCCTGCGCATAGCGATAGGCGCCGGCGAATACGTCGTGGTGACGCTTGTAGGGCCATTCGAGTTCAATCGCCATCGCCACTGACCGTTTCTTGGTCATCTGCACTCTCCTGTGTTGACGACATCATAACACAGAAATCGTCGCTCGATCGCCCCAAAATCCGCTTGTTATGGCGTAAATGACATGCGAATTGACGCAAAGAAAATAAATTTGCCGCTGAGGCGGTTTGCTGAGGGAGTATAATTGCGCCCGATGACCAATCCGTCATGGTTGGTTTTGTCGTCATGCCGATACTCTGTCATCTGAACTCCCGACTCCATTGATCCAAGGAGTCGTTGTGCGATGAGCCGTAAGCGTTTTGTACTTGCTGATGATCGTGTTATTAGCGGCTAATGAGAATAGGAAGGAGCAAGGTGATGAACGGGAAATTCAAGGTTGTCTGGCTTGGCGTTTTGTTTCTGGCGGTCGGTTGGCAGACGGTCGAAGCGGCCCAGGACCTGAAAGTGCACGGTATCTTCCGCAGCAACATGGTTCTTCAGCGCGACAAGCCGATCAAGATCTGGGGTTGGGCGCCGAACGGCTCGGAAGTGAAGGTCGCTTTCGGCGAATCTGTCGCAACAGGCAAAGCCGCCGGCGACAAGGGACGCTGGGAAGTCGAATTCAAATCGCAGCGGGCAAACGCCAGGGGCCAAACGATCACGGTGCGCGCCGGCGATCAGGTCGTCAAGATGGACAACATCCTCATCGGCGACATATGGGTCATGAACGGCCAGAGCAACATGGCGTTCGCCCTGAAGGCGGTTTATCACGCCAACTTCGAAGCGTCCATGGCTCACCTGCCGCTGATGCGCCACATCAAGATCAACTCCTACGCCGAATCCGAACATGTCGAAACGGATCTCGATGACAAGGACCTCAACGGGAAAGACCCCGACAAGAACTGGACAGTAGTCACGCCTGAGGTCGCCATGGGAATGGGCGCCATCGGATACATCTTCGGTTCGCGCATCCAGCGCAGCCTGCAGATCCCGATCGGCATAATCGACAACTCTCGCGGCGGAGCGTCCCTTGAGAGCCTCGTGCCGCGGCGCAAGTTCAAAGAGCACCCCGAGGCGGCCGAATACTTGAAGTGGGTCGAGAAGCGTCATGCCGAGTTTGACTGGGATGCGGCCCTCAAGAAGCCGCTGGAGAAATGGACCAAGACTGTAGCCGACCAGCGCAAAAAGGGCGTCGCCGAGAATATGCTGCCGGCGAAACCGACTCGCGCAAATTTGCGGTCCTGGAATGTGCCCGGGCGCAGTCCCAGCGACGCGGCCTCGTGCTACAACGGCATGTTCGGCGTCTTCAAGGGGCTGAACATCAAGGGCGTTGCGTTTCACCAGGGATTCAACAACGCGATGATGAACACGAGCTGCAAGCCGAAGTTCTATCGCATCCTGATGAAGCTCATGGTCGACGGATGGCGAGAGGATTTCGGCGATCCCAAACTGCCGGTGGCGGTCATCGGCTTCTGCGCCGGCGGTCGGGCACAGACACGCCTTAACTTCGAACAGCACGGGTTCTCGACCGCGGCGCATATCCGCGAGGCCCAGCGCCTCGGGCTGGCCGACGCGAAGGAGACCGCCAACACCGTGTTCGTCCCGTCTTACGATCAGAAAATTCCCCAACTGCACACCAAGAAGAAGAAGGAGCTTGGCCTGCGAACCGCCCGCTGGGCGCTGAAAACGGTTTACGGCAATGAGAGTATTTCGTGGGAGTCGGCCAAACTGCTGTCAGCCGTTGTCGAGGACGACAAGATGCTGCTGACTTTCGACAAGGCGGTGTTCCCCGACGACATGGGTTCGGAGATCGAGGGGTTTTCCATCGCCGATAAGTCCGGCGTCTTCTACATGGCCCGCGCCGAGGCGAAGTCCGTGAAGGACCGGAACCGGAAGAACAAACAGATCCTCGTTTCCAGTCCGCTGGTGAAGGCCCCGAAGGCCGTCCGTTACGCATGGGCTCGCTCGCCGATGGGCAATCTGAAGGTTAACGGAATGCCGTGGCTGCCGCTGCAAAGCTTCCGCACCGACGACGCGGCCTTTTCACCCGAGGTCAGGCACAGCGACCCCGACGGCGGAAAGAAGAACAAAGAAGCGATCAATGCCTTGAAAAAACAAGCCGCCGAGGCCCTGCAAACGCGCCTGAAGGCCGAAGCCGAACGCAAGTAAGCACTGTATGATAACTGTCGCCAGGATAATCAGGAGGACCGGAGGCTGGGTCGCGGCTGTGGCGCCGTTGGCGGCCTGGCTTGCGCTGTCGGCGAGTTTTAGTTGGGGCGGCAAGGCCGCGACAAAGCCGGCGCTCAAGAACGCCAAATTGCCCGGAATCGTGATCAACTTTCAGGACCGCTTCGTCGACGTGGATTCACTGGTCCGCCTGGACGAAGGGACGCTCGAACTGATCGCCTGCACCAAGGGCAGCAAGGAGCACGAATCTATCGTCGCGATCGAGGCCAAAGCGATGCATATCCACGCATCGCTCCTGCTGCTTGGCGCCAGGCCGGGCAATCCCGCGATGCAGAAGCCGGTTAACAAAGAAAAGACACGCTGGGTTCACCTGGAGCCGGCGGGAGACCCCGTGGGCGTTTCCCTCGCGTTCAAAGACAAGAAGGGCAAACTGGTCGAACGCCCCATAAGCGATTTTGTCGCCCCGTCCGATGGTGAGTTCGACAAGCCCAAAGCTGATGAGAAGAAGGCCAGGTTTCCCGACACCTTCCTGTTCGCCGGATCGCTTCTCATCGGCGATGGTGCGGGGCGGCGAAAATACATGAGCGACGTGAACGGAAACGTGATCTCAATATCGACCTTCGGCGACGAACTGCTCTGCCTTCCCGGCATTCACGGTCAGCAGGACGGATCGCTGCCCTGGCGAGTTGACGCGACGAAGTTGCCCAAAGTCGGATCGAAAGTCATGCTGCGTCTCCGCCCGAAGCGTCGAGCCGCTTCGACAACCCGGCCCAAACCGAAGAAGCAGCACCACCCCCGCAATCGTTCTTCAGCAGACTACATGGATAAATGAACGGCATCATGAAACAGAAACAGACAATCAGCTTCGTACTGGCGTTTGCACTCCTGGCTTCGACCGCCGGAGCCGCGAAAACGACCAAGAGCTTTTACAAGGCGCCCGGGTTGTTTTCCACACGCCCGAGTGAGACCAAATCGCTCCAGACCATCGACCGCTTTGGGCCGGTCGGAATGGGCATCGAACTTCATCAACCCGCCTTTGTGATGAAGATCAAGAACATCGAAAAGGGCTCGCCCGCCGAGGCTGCCGGTAAGCTGAAAAAGGGCCAGACTATCGAAACGATCAACGGTCAGAAGCTCGCCGATATCGATCCGCGCATCCAACTGGCCCGGATTCTCGCCAAGGCTGAGGCGAGTGACGGGGTTCTCAAGTTCGTCATCAAGGGCCGGGCCGAACCGGTCACTGTGAACGTGCCTGTTCTTGGCGCCTACAGCAGCACCTGGCCGCTGAAATGCCCCAAGTCCGACAAGATCGTGCGCCAAGTCGCTGATTACCTGTCGCGGCCGGATTCGAACAAAGGCATCGGCGACATCGGCATAATCTTCCTGTTGTCAACCGGCGATGAGAAAGACCTGGCGGTCGTACGCAAGTGGGCTCGAAGCGCGGCCAATCGCCCGCAGACCTACGCCTGGTTTCTCGGCTTCGGCGGTGTTCCGCTGTGTGAATACTACCTGCGAACCGGCGACAGGCAGGTGCTACCGGGCATACGGAAGTGGGTCGATAACGCGGTCAAGGGGCAGTACCTCGACGCCTGGGCCGGACGAGGCGGAGTTTGCTCGGTCACTTACGGAAACGGACACCTGAATGCCGGCGGCACCGCCGTGGTGACCTTCCTGCTGCTGGCAAAGGAGTGCGGTGTTGATGTTCCCGATCACGCCATGCTGGGCGCGCTGGTTCACTTCTACCGCTACGCCGGACGCGGGGGCAACCCCTACGGCGACGGTCGAACCGAAGTCGGATTCGTCGATAACGGCAAGAACGGCAATCTCGCCTTTGCGATGGCCGCCGCGGCCTCGCTGACGCCCGAGGGCGAAAAGTCGGTATACGCCAGGGCTCGCGACGTGTGTGCGATGACCAGTTTCTACTCCACGACGTTCATGCTGCACGGGCATACCGGCGGCGGCATCGGCGAGATATGGCGCAGCGCCGCGATGGGCCTGCTGTACGATAAGAAACGCAAGCAGTACCGCGAGTTCATGGACAACCGCAAGTGGCACTACGATCTTTCTCGCCGCTTTGACGGCTCGTTCGGCATCCTCGGCGGCGGCGGATACGATAATGTGAAGTGGGGCGTTGCTTACCCGATGGCTTACACCATTCCGCGAAAGACCCTCCGCATCACCGGCGCGCCGCGGTCGAGGTTTTCGAAAAAATACCAGCTTCCGAAGCTGCCCTGGGGAACTGAAGCCGACAACGCTTTCGTCTCGCTGGAGGCCGTTCCGGATAAGAACGGCAAGAAACAGGATCTGTCGGGCGAGACCCTGGCTAAAGACTCCAGCATGCACTTCCTCCGCCGTTTCCACGGCCCGGATCAACCCAGCGACGACGTGATCCGCCAGTACATCCATCACCAGGACCACAACATTCGCTTCGTTGCGGCCAACAAGGCCCTCGGCGTCAACAGCGGCTACATCGGCTGGCGCAAGCCGGGCGGCAAGGTCCGCAAAGAACTTGTCGTGGAGTTCCTGCGGCACAAAGACCCGCGCGTGCGCCGGGCCATGTTTGCCGCGATCTATGAAATCCTGCGGCGTGAAAAACGCGCCGAAGTGCTTACTCGCGAAGTTTTCGATCTGGCGGTGACCGCGGTGAAAGATCCGGCGGAGGCCTGGGCAGTCAAGGATCCAGCGCTGCAGATCATCGGCTTGGCCCAGGCCGATTGGGTCGTCCCGCACGTCGATCTCCTGCTGGGCTTCCTGAAGTACAACGAGTGGTGGCTGCAGAACGCAGCGCTGACTGCGCTGACACCCGTGGCGGCCGACCAGCGGTGTTACAAGAAGGTGCTCCCGGCGATTGGCGAACTGGTCAGGACGAACCAGCGATCGGCGCTTACCATGGGTCTCATGCCGGGCATCCGCGCCAGGATCAAGGCCGGCGGACCGGCGGTGCAAAAGTTGGCGATAGAGACCCTGGAGGAGAGCTATACTGGTTTCGCCGGCGTGAAAACCGCCCGGGGCGGCCAGAACATCACGTCAGTCTACGACTCTCACCTTAAATTCGTCGCCAGCTCGCTGGCCGATGTGCCGGGCGGACTCGACGTGCTCTACGAGGCCGGGCGGCAACGCTTCCCTCAACAGATTCTTCCCTACAAGGAGTTCTTCCTCGCCGCGGATCCCAGCCAGTTTGGCCCGAAGCTCAAGAAGGCGATCACACCGATTATCATTAACGAACTGATCCCCGAGTTTGTCGGAAGAAACCGGATGAATCTGCGGAAACTGGCTGCAGGCGAAACGCAGTCTCCGCGGCCGGGCGGTTCCAGAGATGCCGTCAACGGTTTGGCGAGTCTCTACGATCGGGCCGGACAACGCGAGTACGGTTGGCGTATGTTCCTGGACTTGCGCAATGCGGAATGGTCTTACCATAGCTTCGATCCGATCGCCGCCGAGCAGGTCCCGTGGGATCAACTCATCACTCGCTATCGCGAGGTGACGTTGCCCAAGGGCATGGACAACTGGTTCGCATCGGACTTCAATCCCGCCAAGGCCGGCTGGAGGAAAGCCAGGAGCCCGTTCGGACATTACAACGGCAAGATCCCGAACGGGCCGATCACCAAATGCGGCGGCGGGTGCGTCGGACCGGTTTGTTACGGCGCGACGAAAGTGAACACCCTGTGGGAAAAGGAGGTCCTGCTAATGCGCGGGACGTTCAAGATCCCGCCGCTGAAGAAGGGCCATCGCTACCGATTGCGCATCAATGACGGCCAGCACGTTGGCGCCGGCGGCGGACATGTCATCTACATAAACGGCAAAGAGTTGATCGAAGTCAAACAGGGCAACGGCCGCGGCTCCGGCGGGCAGGTCAAAGGAGCCTACATCACCAGGGAGTTCATCGAGGACTTCCAAAGCGGTCAGGTTACCATCGCAGTAAAGACGTTCCTGAGGTTCAACTCGAAGTACAAAGTCAAACCGACGACGAGGACTCCCCAGGGCAAGATGAGCCTGCATCTCGATGAGCAGAAACTCCCGCCGATGGGCGACGATCTGGTGACGAAATCGGCGGGCGTCGTTCCGATGCTCTCGTCGGCGTGGCAGGCCGTCCAGGGACTCGAGGAGCGGGATAAGCCCGCCGGCGATCAGGAATTCCGATGGGACGGAAAATTCGTCATGAATCCGAAGATACTCGGCAGTTGGAATGTCATCGGCCAGGTAAAGACCATCGAAGAGTTCGATCCGACGAAAAAGCCCAGGCGCGTTCGCGCTCCGTTCGCGACGCTGACGTTCAAGGACAAGGCGATGACCTCCGATCTTCTGTGGATGTGGTCCGGCGACACCCTGATGGATCTCAGCAAGTTCCAGGCGCTGAAGATGACCGTCAAGACAATCGGCGACGAGAGGTATCTGTTCGTCGAATGCGGCGGATTCAGCACTCGGCACAAGCCGGGCTGGAAGTCGCCTTTGTATGTGATGAGGCGCAAGTAGACGATCTTTGGGTCGGATCCTAACCAGCGGCGACAGAGAAGAAAGAGCAAGATGACGAATACTGCTGAAAATAAGAAGACAGGCGAAGTAAAGAAGCGCAAGAATGCAAGAACGCAAAAGGAAGATGGAAATGAAGATCAAAACTAGAACCGTATTGGCCCTGACAGCACTGCTGCTGGCGGGAATCGCAGGTGATGCATGCGCCAAGGACGTTCCGGCACAACTGCCCGATCCCGACGGGAAACCCGGTGATGCGACCAAGCCGGTTAAGGTTTACATCCTTTCCGGTCAGTCCAATATGTGCGGGATGGGCAATCTCAGCGGAGCCAAGAACCGCTACACGGGCGTCTACCTGACCTCCGATCCGGCGGCGCCCACAGGACCGCTGACAGTCTATAAGGTGGGGAACTACAAGATCGCCCGCTACGGCCTATACCTGCCCGACGGCGCCAAAACGGAGAAACCTGTCGCCAGCGGTCAACTCTCAGTCCCCAGAAAAGGCGTCTATCAAATACGCTGCGGTTCCGGTGCGAGTTCCTGCAACGTGATGGAACTTGACGGGAAACGGGTTTACAGCCGCAAGGCCGGCGGCTCACCGGTCATGCGGGAGGTGACCCTCGAGGCGGGTAAACGCTACAAGTTCAAGATATCCGGATTCAAAGGCGCCGCGCCGAGATTCTGGATGCGGAAGATGGATCTGCTGGGCCATGGCGATCTGGAGATAGTGACCAAACGCGATAAGAAGTTCCCCTACCTGATCGACGACGAAGGCAAATGGACCGTGCGGAATGATGTTTACTTCCAGGAAGCCCGCGTGGAGAGAAAGGAAGGCGGAAGCCCGTTAAGCGCGACTTCCAATGGCGGCAAGACGATTGGCCCGGAGTTGGGCTTCGGTCATGTAATGGGAGCCTATCACGACGAGCAGGTGCTGCTGATCAAGACCGCCATGGGCAACCGTGCGTTGGGCTATGAATACCGTCCGCCGTCAAGCGGGCGGAAGACTCCGCCCGAGGAGTGGGAAGGAAAGGAATACCGCCTGATAGTGGAAGGTGTCCGCAAGACATTGAAGAATATCGACAAGGTCGTCCCCGGTTACAAGGGCCAGGGCTGCCAGATCGCCGGATTCGCATGGTGGCAGGGGCACAAAGACGGTTTCTCACCGGAATACATCGCCGAATACGAGAAGAACCTCGTCAACCTGATCAAGGATATCCGCAAGGAGTTCAAAGCTCCCAAGATGCCCGCCGTTGTAGCTACTGTCGGTTTCGGCGGATACAAAATGGCCGAGAAATACCGGCAGATTCACAAGGCCCAGATGGCCGTCGGCGATCCGAAGAAGCATCCGGAATTTGCCGGGACCGTGACGTCTGTGGACATCCGCGACTTCTGGCGCGAGATCGACGACTCACCCAAGGGTGAAGACTATCACTACAATCGCAACGCCGAAACTTACATGCTGGTTGGCGATGCGCTCGGGCGGGCGATGGTCAGGCTGCTCGGCGGAAAAGCCGAAGCTCCCGCCCAGGCGGACCGGCCCAAATCCGGCGCTCCGCAGACCGCTCCCGATCCGGATCGTTGGAAAACAGCGACCGCAAAATCCGCGCTGGCCCCGATTATTATCGACGGTGTCGCCGCGGATTATGTCGCCAATCCCAGATACAACAAGACTCTGCTGGCCGAAGCCAAAGGCGAAAAACCGAAACGGGCCAACCAGTTCCTGCGAGGCGCGATGTTCGGAGTCGAGATGTGCTGCGCCGCGGCGGGCATCGATGACTATAACTGGCGCAGGTTCGGACCGGATCTCCGGAAGGTCAAGTGGGACTACCACAGCTTCGAGCCGAAAGAGGCCCTGGACAAGACCAAGGGAAACCGCTACCGCAAAGTGACCTGCCCGGAAAACTGGTTCGCCGCTGACTTCGATGCGAAGAAGGCCGGTTGGAAGAGCGGGCTTCCCCCGTTTGGTCAGTTGGACGGTAAGCTCGCTCCGTTGGGCACGTGCGGCCCGGAAAGTCATTGCCGGTGCGGCGTGAAACCCAACACCCTGTGGGAAAAGGAAGTCATCCTGATACGCGGCGCGTTTGAGATTCCCGCGTTGAAGGAAGGGCATCGTTATCGCTTGGTTGTCGGCGGCAGCAACCACGTCAATTCGGGCGAAGGCTATGCGATTTACGTTAACGGCAAGTTGCTGGCCGAGTCGAAGTCCGGTGTTCCCAATCGCCAGGGCGGTCAGCCGCGCGGCGGACACGTTTACGCCGACTTCCGTAACGAGTTCAAGGGCGGTAAGGTGACGATCGCAGTGAAGACCTTCCTGAGATACAACCACCCGCGTCGCGGGGTCCAGCCCCCGCGCGGGCACCTTACGGTGTGGATGGAAGAGCAGAAGATCCCCCCGGTTGCCGAAGCGGCGCCCGATAAGAAGTGACCGGCGAGCAGTACAGTCCGTTAGACAAGCAGTCCTCTAAAGAGCAAACCGGAGACAGAGCAATATGAACAACAGATCAACCCGGACCGCGGCGGTTCTCGTTTTCGCGGCGGTCGTGCTGCTTTCAGCTTTCACAGCCAACGCCGCCGAGCAAGCGGCCAAACCCAAGCCCGCGGTCGAACTGGGCGCGCCGTTTGGCGATAACGCCGTCCTGCAGCGAGAAATGAAGGTCCCGGTCTGGGGCTGGAGCAAACCCGGCGTTAAGATCACCGTTCAGTTCGCCGGCCAGACCAAGGCGGCAATCGCCGGCAAGGACGGCAAGTGGATGCTCCGGCTCGACAGGCTCAAGGCGAGCTTCGAGCCAAGGGAAATGGTCGTCAGCGACAGTGCTGGTAAGACTGTCACGCTCAAGAACATCCTCGTCGGAGAGGTGTGGATGGCCTCGGGTCAGTCGAACATGCAGTGGAAGGTTCAAAAGAGCAGTTGCAGCAAGCTGAAAGTCGAGGCTGTCGGAGACGCTGAGGTTGCGCCCATTCGCGAGTTCGAGATCACCAGCGTATATGCGGCGCTGCATCCGATCGAAAAAGCTACAGGCCCCTGGAGGAACGGCGACTACTCCAACTACAGCGCCATCGCGTTCGCCTTCGCCCACAAACTCTACGGCGAACTGAACGTGCCGATCGGAATTCTGAACTGCTGCTTCAGCCAGACCGCTATCCAGGCCTGGGTCCCCCGAGTTGGTTTCGCCGGCGGCGAGGACGAATACACCAGGGCGATCCGCCAGAAGATCCTGGAGACCGATCCGACGACGCCGGAGCACAAGGCCGCCTGGGACAAGTTCTATCAGGGGCTCGAAGACGCCGTAAAGGAAAACGATGCCCGCATAGAAAAGGGCCTGCCGGCCAAAGCTGTTTCGATCAAACTGCCGGGCAATCTCAGCGGTAACCGCGATGCGTCCTGGATGTTCAACGGCAGGTTGAACCCCGTTATTCCGTACGCGATTCGCGGCGCGATCTGGAACCAGGGCTACGCCAATATGGGCGAAGGCCTGCGGTATTACCACCACCTTCACAGCCTGGTCCGCGGCTGGCGAATGCGGTGGGATACGCCCGATCTGCCGGTTTACTTCCACCAGTTCTACGGAAAGTACTTCGGCGACAAGGGCGGCGATCAGACTCATCCCCTGATCGGCGGTGTGGCCGAGATGCGCCTCGGAACCTGGCTGGCGCGAGATATCCCGAATACCGGCATGGCCAGCCAGATCGACATCACCGGCGGCATCCACTATTCGCACAAGGCGGTCCCCGGGCAGCGACTGGCGTTGCACGCGTTGAAGAATCAGTATGGCAAGAAAGTCGTCGCCGACGGGCCGATGTACAAATCCTACACGGTCAAGGGCGATAAGCTGATCGTCGAATTTGCTCATGCCGCCGGCGGCCTGGTTGTCGCAGAGACCGGCTCCAACGCGACCGACAGGAAAAACGGCACGGGCTTCGCCAATCCCAAGGTCATCAATAACGGCGACGATCAGGTCAAGCTGTTTTACCTGGCCGGTGATGACCGGGTTTGGCATCAGGCGAGCATGAAACTCGCCGGCGACCAGGTGATCCTGACCTCGCCGAAGGTCAAGTCTCCCCGCGGCGTATCCTACGCCAGTGGCGGCGTCGGATTCCAGGTGAACCTCTACAACAAGGCGTTGCTGCCGATGACGCCGTTTATCTACTACGACAACAAGCTTGTGACAACCAAGACCTGGCCGGACGAAAAGTTGAAGATCGCCGGCGTCGTGATCGATCCGACTACTATCGGCAAGAAGAACGAATACCGCAGAATGCCTCTCCTGAGCACGCAGTTCCGCGAGAACGGCGTCTTCCAGGCCGGCGTGCCGGTGACCATCTGGGGCTCTGCGATTCATCCCTGGGGCTACGAAACCAGGGGCAAGGCGGTTATCAAGTTCAGCTTCGCCGGGATCGAAAAGACCATCGACGTCAAGCCCGGGATGCGAGAGTGGAAGGTTACCGTTCCGCCGATGAAGGCAAGCGCCGAGCCCAAGACGCTGAAGGTCAGCTTCACTGTCGACGGCGAACTGGCTCACGAGCGCTTGTGTGAGAATATCGTCATTGGAGACGTCTGGTACGTCGCGGCGCCGCCGATGAACGCGAGGTTCAGCATCTCGGCCAAGGCGTCGGGCATTGTGCGAATGCTCACCCGCAAGGCCAAGCGATACAGATTCCCCAGGGCCAGCCGCTACAGCGTGTGCGTTTCGACTACGCCGAAAAACCGTTTCGCCTGTCGATGGGAGGACGCCTGTGGCGTCGCGGCCGCTCTGGGCAATCGCATCGCCGCCAAGACCGGCAAGCCGGTCGGCATCATTTTCATGCAGAGCGGCATGCACCAGGTCAAAGGCCAAGTGGCGACCAACCCTATCGATCTGAGGAGTTGGATCAGCCCAGACTGCCTCAATCTGGCGCCGAGCCTGATGGAAGACTACAAGGATCTGGCCGCCGTCCGTCCGGGCACCCGGTACTACAACGCCAACGTGCGTCGCTATATCGGTCGGTGGAGGAAGTACTGGGGTGAGTATGTTCCGCAAATGATGAAGACCAAACAGGTCCCCGACGGCGTGACCTGGGGAGGGATTCTGAGCCTCTCCAGTTCGGTCACCAGCACCGCGTCGCAGGCGTACAATGTCATGACTCACTCGTTTACCCCAGCCGACTTGAAAGGGATCGTCTTCATCGCCAGCGACGCCATGGTCGCCAAAGATAACGGCGCCAACTACGGTTCGGAGCTGGCGGCCCTGGCGAACTGTTGGAAAGCGAAGTTCGGCCGCGTCGATTCGCACTTTTTCTACACGATCCCGAGCAAGGCGCTGGCGCCGCAGATCACCAGGCCCAAGACAATCAAGGGCAAGTCCGTCGCCTGCGAGATCAGCCGCTGGCTGACTGCACAGCGCAGCGACAAAGAAGGCGCCGCGGCGGCCGGCAAGCAGTTGATCGGCTTTATCGATATGGTCGTAAATGAAGCTTATAAGTAGCCTCAGGTTTGAATAGCGAAAGAAGGCAATGAACAGGAAGACGGCATTTGGCGTGGTGTTTGTGCTGGCTGCGGTCGTATTCATCAGCCCCGCGGTCGACGCGCGTTTCATTGAGCACAAGGAACATCACCTTGGCCCCACCGGCCTGCTCGGACTGCTGGCAACCGGCGAGCAGAAGTACATAGATGTGGTCAAGGAAGCCATTCATGACGCCAAGTGGGCCAAGCCGGACATCGAGCTTTCATTGCAGGGCACGTACAAGGCCTGGAAATGGGGCTACACCAATCTGCTGCTGTGCGAGTATTACCTGCTGACCGGCGACAAATATGTTCTTCCGGCGATCAGGGCGTATTCAGTGGCGATCGGCCAGGGTCGCGACGCGGCCGGGGCGGGCGATGGTCAAGGCGATAGAGGCGTCTGTCGATACGCCGAAAATGATCAGCGCGGAAGAGGCCGGGAGAGTCGGTGGAAAAAGGAGAACAGATAAGAAGGCGAAGAATCGATAGTGAAGATGAACAGAACGCTGACGCCTTGTTGATCTTGTAGTCAATAAGGCCCGCAGGTAGAATCAATGACGGGTGACGAGATCACTCACCGAACGAAAAGACGTTAACGAAAGGACGCAAGACTATGAAGAAGAGAGCATTATTTGGGATGGTGTTTCTGCTTGTCGCTACTGCGATAGTAGCAACAGGCGTATCGGCGGCTAACAAGGCCAAGGCCATCCCCGACCCCGACGGCAAGCCTGCGAACATGAGCAAGAAGGTCAAGGTCTTCATTATCATGGGCCAGTCAAACACGCTTGAGATGGGCAGGGTCAAGGGCGATAAGGCGGGCACACTCGAGTACGCGGTCAAGAATGAGAAGCTCTACCCCTACCTGGTCGACGACGCAGGTAACTGGACCACCCGTAAAGACGTCCGCAACGTCCAGGTGATGGGCAGCGGCGGCCCGGGCAGAACGCGCATCATACGCAATGACTGGCTGACCGTCTCCGGCGGCAAGATCGGCATCGAGGTCGGCATCGGCCATCATCTCGGCAACGCGCTGGATGAGCCCGTGATGATCCTCAAGAGTTCAATCGGCAATCGCGCCCTGGGCTGGGACCTGCTGCCGCCCGGCAGCGAAGGATTTGAGTTCACCGACAAAAAAGGCGTCACCTGGGTGCACCCCGGCTACAAGGGCTCGCCTGAAAAATGGAAGAAGGGCCAGACGCCGAAGAAGATCGGTTGGTACGCGGGCCTGCAGTACGATGGTGACGTCGCCCGCGCCAAGGATGTGCTCCAGAACCTGGGCAAGTACTACCCCGGCGCGACCGAGTATGAGGTCGCCGGCTTCCTCTGGTGGCAGGGCGACCGCGACAGCCGCAGCGCAGCGCTGTCCAGCCGATACGAGAAGAACCTCGCCCACCTCATCAAGACGCTTCGCAAAGAATTCAACGCACCCAAAGCCAAGTTCGTCTGCGCCACCCTCGGTCAGACCAGGAAGGGCGCAACCGATGGCGGCGGGAAGATCCTCAACGCCATGTTCTCCGTCGCCGATGGAAAGAAGTACCCGGACTTCAAGGGCAACGTCGCCGCCGTCTACACCCACCCGTTGTCGAAGGGCGGCAGTTCTGGTGGTCACTACGGCGGCAACGCCGAGACCTACATGAACGTCGGCGAAGCCATGGGCCAGGCGATGGTCAAGATGATCGAGGCCGACAAGAAGAAGTAGCCGCCGATCTGAAGTAAGGAACGCGGGAATGCAGGAAGGGTCAGGATTCTGGCCCTTCTTGCTGTTTAAGCAGGAGCAGCAATGACCGGCTGGCGAACAGTACTGTCGCAAGTGGCGTCAAAACGGTAGACTACCGGAGGTTTCTTTGTGCGCCTTGACCGGGCGGGTCGCCCGGCCCGCCCCGTTGTCGCAGCTTATTAGGAAGCAGATCATGAAAGCACTTGTCACCGCGATGACTGTCGCCCTGAGCATCTGTAGTTTATGCGCCAGGGAGTATCATGTTTCGACTGCCGGAGCCGACGCCAACGACGGCTCGAAGGCCAAGCCCTTCAAGACGATTTCGGCGGCCGCGAAGATCGCACAGCCCGGAGATACCGTCACCGTTCACCAGGGCGTCTATCGCGAACGAGTCAACCCGCCGCGCGGCGGTGCGTCGGACGCCGACCGCATAGTCTACCGGGCCGCAACCGGCGAGAAGGTCGTGATCAAGGGCTCGGAGATCATCAAGGACTGGAAGAAAGTCGCCGACGGCGTGTGGAAAGTGACGCTGCCCAACAGCTTCTTCGGCGATTACAACCCCTATGCCGACGTGATCAGGGGCGAATGGCATTCGCACCGGGGCTATCCCAGGCATACCGGTACAGTCTACCTAAACGGCGTTTGGATGGATGAAGCGAAGCTGCTGGAGCATGTGGCGCCGTCTCTGAAATCGACGTCCGGTCCGCCCGCCGACCCGAAAGACAGAGTTCTCGGCGGCAAACACGCCAGCTATCCGAGCAGGGCGGTGGATCGAACGAAAGAGGATGCGATTTACCAGACGTGCAGGTACGACCTGCGGGGCTATCGTCTGAATGTGCCCAACGGGGTCTACAGCGTAACGCTGAAGTTCTGCGAGCCGCATTTCAACTCCAAGGGCAAGCGGGTGTGCGACGTCAAACTACAGGGCGAGACCGTGCTCGGCAATTTCGACATCTTCGCAAAGGTCGGTGCGTTTGCGGCGTGTGATGAGAGTTTCGACGGCGTCAAGGTTACAGACGGCCAACTCAAGATCGACATCGTAAAACGCGTGTCGATGGCATGCATTTCCGGAATCGTGGTCAGCAACGGAAGCTACACCAAGAAGATCAACTGCGGCGGACCCGGCTGGAAAGACTACCAGCGGGACCCCGAGTCAGGCCGCGCCGTGGTCTTGACCGGACGCCCCCTCTGGAAGGCCCGAGTCGACGAGAAGAACACCACGATCTGGGCGCAGTTCAAGGATGTCGACCCCAACAAAGAGCTTGTCGAGATCAACGTGCGTCGGAGCGTGTTCTATCCCGACAAGCCCGGACGCGGCTACATCACCGTTCGAGGCTTCATCATGCGTCAGGCCGCCACTCCCTGGTCCGGTGCGATGAGCGAACAGATCGGCCTGATCGGGACGCACTGGTCCAAAGGGTGGATCATCGAGAACAACATCATCAGCCACTCGATGAACACCGCCATTACGCTGGGCCGCTACGATCTGGGGAAATATGGGATCGCCTTGCCGGCGGTCTCGGCTCCGGGATTTGTCGAATCGTGCGAGTTGGCGATCAGGCACGGATGGTCCAAAGAGAATATCGGAAGCCATATTGTCCGCAACAACCACATCTCGCACTGCGAGAAAAACGGCATTCACGGCAGCCTGGGCGGGATATTCAGCATCATCGAAGGCAACACGATCGTCGACATAGCCCAGCGAGGCTGGATCGGCGGGCCGGACGTGGCCGGGCTGAAACTGCTGGCTTCCAACGACGTGATCATCAGGAACAACCACATCTATCGCTGCCGCGCGGTAGGGGGCATCTGGCTCGACTGGATGGCTCAGGGCACGCGCGTGACCGGGAATCTGCTGCACGACAACAGCCAGGACCTGTTCATGGAAGTCGATCACGGCCCGTTCCTGATCGACAATAACCTGTTCCTTTCGCCGCGTACGTTGACCGAATGGTCCCAGGGCGCCGCATACGCCCACAACCTGATCGCCGGATCGACATCTCAGCGCAAGGAACGCAGGAAGACGCCGTACTTCAGAGCCCACACGATGAAGGACATGAGGACCTCGGACATCCAGCACAAGGACCAGCGGTACTACAACAACCTGTTCCTCGGGAAGGGGTTGTCGATCTACGGTGAAAAGGATGTCAACGTCCGGGCGGCCGGGAACGTCTACCTGGGCCCGGCCAGGCCGAGTACAAGCGATCGCGGGGCGGTGGTCGACGCGGAGTTCAAGCCCAGGTTCAAGCTGGAGGAAAAGCCCGACGGCTGGTGGCTGGAAATGGCGGTCGATCCGGCGTGGATATCGAAACAGAAACGCGCCGTTGTGACCACCGAACTGCTGGGTAAGGCCAAGATTCCCAATGCGGCCTTCGAGCAGCCTGACGGCAAGCCCTACAAACTCGACGCCGACTATTTCGGCAAGAAGAGAAACGCACAAAACCCCGCCCCCGGCCCGTTTGAATTCACGAGCGAAAGAACCATCCGGCTGAAAGTCTGGCCCAGGAAATAGACTATGACCGAGGAACAATGGCAAACGCTGCTGTCGGTAATAAGCGGCCAGAGACTGAACCCGATCCCGATCGGGTTCATTATCGACAGCCCCTGGCTCCCGAACTGGGCCGGGATGACGATCAAGGAGTATTACGACGACGAGTCCAAGTGGCTTGACGCAAATCTCAAGGCGCTGCGGACATTCCCCGACGTGATGCTCCTGCCGGGTTTCTGGGCGGAGTACGGCATGTGCACCGAGCCGTCAGCGTTTGGGTCCAAGTGCGTCTGGCAGGAGAACGATCTGCCGTTCGCCGAGACGATCATAAGCGAAAACGCGCAGATCAAGGACCTCAAGACGCCCGACCCGGCCGCGGACGGCCTGGCGCCTCAGGTGCTCGAGAGGCTTCATAACTGTCTGCCGCAGATCCGGGCCGAAGGTCACGAGATTCGCTTCGCCGTATCCCGCGGCCCGCTGAACCTCGCTACTTTCCTCATGGGCAACACCGAGTTCTTCACCGGTCTGTACACCGATCCCGAGTCGATCTGCGGCCTGCTGGAGATCATCACCGAGTACACCGTCAAGTGGATACAACTTCAGGTGAGCGAATTCCCGACTATCGACGGGATCTTCGTACTCGACGACATAGTCGGGTTCATCAACGAAGACTGCTTCGTGCAGTTCGCCAAGCCGTATCTGAAGCGGATTTACCAGGCCGCCGATGTGTCGGTCAGGTTCTTCCACAACGATGCGCCCGGCATGGTCTGCGCCCCGCACCTGTCGGAGATCGGAGTCAACCTGTTCAACTTCGGCTTCGAGCACGGCCTGGCCGAGATGCGAAAGCTGACCGGCGGCGAAGTTGCGCTGCTGGGAAATATCCCGCCGCGGGACGTATTGGCCGCCGGCACGCCGGACGACGTCAAGGCCGGCGTCGCCGAAGCGCTGGCGTCAGTCGGCGATCACAGCGGCATAATCCTGTCCTGCGGCGGCGGAATGCCTCCCGGCGTGCCGACCGAGAACATAGAAGCGTTTCGGGCAGCGGCGGGGCGTTAGAAGTTCGAACCCGGCTCTGCTACTTGTCGATCGCCTCGAGTTCCTTTTCGGCTGTTCCGGCGGCGGGCGTTTTCGGGTACTTGGCGATGATCTTCTTGAGGATGACGATCGCCTTGTCTTTCAGGCCCGAATCCATGTAGCTCTTGGCCAGGCGAAGTTGCGAGCGGGCCCTGGCTTCGTCGGTTCGCTTGCTGACCGTCAGCTTGGGCTTGGGCTTCGGCCCCGCAAGCGGGCGCGGCGCGGGTTTTGTCGGCTTTCGGACAACCGCCGATTTCATCGCATCGAGTTTGACAAGCGGGACGCCGTATATGCTCACGTCCTCGATATGGCCGGAGAAGAAATCGCCTTCGAGCCCGCGACCGATCAGGCAACTGGTCGCGCCCAGGTCGTCGGGGTTCAGCGTGATTGCGGAATTGCGCGCGACGATCTTGCCGTCAATCTGCAGTATGCCGGTGTCGCCGTTCAGCACGACAGTGAGCTCGGTCCACTTGCCTCGCGGCAATGGGGCCGCCGACTGCAACTGTTGAGTCCTCCCGGCTTTGGTGATGATCATCGCCGGTCGACCGTTCGCATCGGCGCAGGTCAGGTACATGCGGGTCTTTGAGTCTTTGGCGAATTCGATCAGCCTGTGATTGGGCTTCCAGCCGCTGTACTTGAGCGTCACGACTATGGAGATGTCGTGCATGTCGGCCACGCTCTTGGGCAGCTCGATGTACTGGTCTTTCCCATTCAGCACAAGCGCCGTGCCGGCCGAGTCGACGCTGAAGTCGACTTTCTTCTTCGGACCGTGGCTCTGGACGTACGAGTGCGACCTGGACGCCTTCCTCCGCGCGTAACTCGCCGTCTTGGGCTCGCCGTAAACGATCCCGTGCGCCGCGCTGTAGGTGTCCCACGCCAGGATCGGGTGGGGGACCTCGAACAGGTACTGAGCGTAGAGTCCGCCCAGGTCAATGTCGTGTTCGCCGGGGTTTTGCCCGTTGCCCCAACTCCAGGTGAACCAGACGCCGTTGTCGATCAGGTTCCTCTTGCGATACTGCCCGTCGACGATCGCAGAGCCGCCGACGCGTCCGCCGACCCACGCTACGCCCTTGAGAGTCGCGTTGCCGGAGATCTCGGTGCATCCGCTGTCGGTGTAGGCGTGTTCGATGATGCGTGCGCTGTCGCGGACGATCGTCTTGCCCTTGACTGTGGCGAAGTCGCGCAGCTTGGCCCGATCGCGGACGGTGGCCCTGTCGCGGACGACGGCGTGGCCGCTGATGCGAGCGTAGTCCTGCACCGTTGCGTTGTCCTTAACTACCGCGTAGTCTTCAATCCGCGCCGAACCGAGCACCTTGGCGTTGCCGAGCACCTGCGCCCGCGGCCCGACGTAGGCCTTCGGATTCACACTGGCCGTCGAGGCCACGAAGCCGCCTCCGTTGCGGTGCCTGGCTCCGGACTCGGTCGGTTTGGGCGGGACCAGCACGTCAAGCGGTTCGCAGCCGGTAAGCTTGACCTTGTAGAGCATCCGCTCCTGCTCGACCGATCGGAAGTCGCCGGTCATGTCGATGGGCATGACCTTCGTCGGCGTGGCGCAGACCACGAGATACAGCTTCTTTACGGCGATTGAGGCCTTGAATTCCAGCGGCTGTCCGACGCCGGCGATCTTGCCGTATCGAGGCTTGCCTGCGGCGTCCACTCCGACGAACGCCGCCCGCCAGTCCGAGCCCCGCTCGGGGTTGACCCAGCCGGCCAGTTCGGCGGTGACCTTGCTTGCGTTGACCTTCAGCGGGCAGATGTTCCACCCGAGTTGCTGGGGCGCCATTTCCATCGGCGGGCGCCACCAGCCGGTTTGGCGCGGGACCGGCTCGAGCAGCACGCGCCCGTATCGCATCATCTCGTCCTTGCCGCGCTTGGCGTCCTGTTTGTAGAGATCCGCCGGTTTGCCCCCGAATATCTCGTAATCCCACGTAACGCACTTCTGGGCCATCCTGGTCCACTCGTAGGCCAGCGGCGTCGATGGGTCCGGGTCCAGGCGTGTAAACGCCCGCCAGGGGTACTCGTTCTTGGTGGACTCGTCGCCGCCGTCGTACCAGAGTTTGGATATGAACATCGGTCCGTATTCGGGACTCTGGGCCAGGTGCTCGAACATCAGCCGTGCGTGGTAGTAGCATCTGCCGTTGCCGGGGAAGAACATGCTGACTCTCGAACAGACCGTCGGCGGGAGCGTCTGGTATATCCCGGCGTAAGTCTGCGGGAAGTTGGCGTGGGCCTCCCAGTAGTTGCCCTGCATCGTCCCGCCGGTCTGCCCCTGGCAGCCGTGAACGAGCTCGTGCGGATTGATGTGCCCGGCGCCCTGGCAGCCCCAGCCGAAGCCGCGTTTGCCGTCCCAGCCCATCCAACTGCCCTTGGACGGCTGGATCGGGATCTTGTACTTGATTCCGTCGCCGCGGTACTCGGGCTTGCTGCTGACGACGCCTATTCGCAGGGCGAGGTTCTCGGAGTAGAGCGTGTAAATCTTCTCGGCCAGCTCGAACATCTTCGGCACGCGCTGGTCGAAACCCCTGCGTTTGCCTTCGTCCCAGCCGGACATCTCGTTCTTGTCTACGCAGTGTCTGAAGTGCGCCGACTCCTTGGCCCACCACTTGTCGGTTTCAGTTCGCCACCAGACGTGCAGTTCCGTGCCCAGCAGGACGCCTCCCTTGAAGTTGTGGGCGATCTGGTCGGCGGTCATGGCGTTTTCGTGCAGGCGAACTGCAGCCAGATCGCCCTGGAAGGAGGGCTTGCCGGCCGATGCGCCGCCGAGCACCATACGATGGCCCGAGCCGATCATCATTTTGCGGCGCCTGGTCGAGACTTTCTTCCCGTCGAGCCACCAGGCTTCTGTTCTCGCGGTGCAGTTTACGACTATATGGCGCCACTTGGTCGAGCCTTTGAACGCGGTCGGGTACGACAGCGGAGCCGATGTCTTGCTTCCGTCGGCCGACTGCCAGCCGAGAATCGTCTCTCCCGCCGACGGCCTGCGGTCGCGGACCCAGACCTCCAACGCCATGTCCTGGCCGCCCGCGGCGGCGTCTTCGACGGCGAAGTTGCCCTTCATCATGTCGTCTCCGTCGAACTGGACGGCCGGTGATTCCGGAGTCGTTATGCAGTGGGGATACTTCAAATCCCTCTGGGTGTGGGGCACATGCAGTCCGAAATCGCCGAACGCTCCGCCAACCTTGGTGCGCTGCCCGCCGCCGGAGTATCCGCAGTTGTACCAGTTCAGCGCCGTGTTCTTGTCGAAGGTGCGGGAGACCATGAACACCGCGTGCAGGTCGATGTCAAGTTTGCCGGCGACTGCAAGCTTGCCGATCGGCTGACCTGTAACGAGCGACTTGACCGGCTCGACCGCCGGGGCCGAACCGGCTAAGAGTACAACCAGGATCGCCGAAGCAGCGATAACCCGACTTGCCGGCGTTTGTGTTTTCATGTTACGTCACTCCTGTTTAGGCCCCAAGCGGATTGCGTCATGTGCGGCATCATACCCTTGCGTCTTGATCCGTCGCAAGTCTAAGATCAACGAGAAGTCGACTCCCCGCCAGATGCAGGGTCGTAGTGCCTTGTTCCGGTGACGATAGCCCTGCGGTTTGCGGCTTCCAGTTCGCTCAGACGGCGGTATTTCGCCAGGCGTTTTGCGTGCTCGGGGCATGGCTCAAAGCCGTCCATATCCGCACGCGGGATCCTCTCAAGCATCTTCTTGCCCGCCTGCACGATCGCCAGGGCCTCCCTGTATTGCGGCGAATCCTTCTTGAGTTTTGCCAGGCAGGGGCTAAGCTCGGGACGCTCAAAAGCGACTTGGGCTCTCCTGCCCCGTCCGTGACCGGTGACGAATTGGGCGCCGGTCAGTTTTCCCAACCTGCTCAATTGCTGGTTTGTCAGCGGGCACCGACCGACGGGATTGTTCGGATATGCGCTTTCGTATTCCGGATAGTACGGCCCGTTGATGTCGATCCAGGTTGCGATTCGATCGAAATCCTCGGCGCTGAGGTCAAGCTTGGCGTCCTTGCGGATTTCGGGTTTGGGGTGGCCCTTGCGGATGACCTCGACTATCCTGCTGACCCGTGCGCCCCAGGCTCCGGCTGCCTGGAGCTTGTGCGTTCCGGCTCCGATGCACTTGATCGCTCCGCTTGACCACAGGTCGGTGTATGATGCGTTGAAAGCGACTGTCCGATCGCCGGCGAGGATGAGTTTCTTCGATCCGGGCTTGCCGAAATCGTGACATTTGACGCAGTGCTTGTCGAACACGGGTTGGACTTCTCTCTGATAGCCGAATGTGCGGGCCGGTCCGCGCCAGCCCTTGAGCTTGTCAGGCGGATGCTTCATCGCCAGCGGAAGCTCCTTCAGGGGCGGTGTGTCTTCAACGCGGTTTTCGTGGCATCCGACGCAACCCTGGGTCTCGCCCGGCCGGATGATCGTCCCGCTCCGCATCGTCTGGATCATCATCCCGTCTTTGTCCAGGAGTTGGAAGTATATGAACCTGTCTGCCGGGACCTCGAAATGCGCCGAGCCGTCGGCCTCCACCGGCACGGTTCCCAGTATCCGCTTGTTCACAAAAGCGTGCCAGTTCATCGCCGGAGCTTGTTGGCCCTGACCGCCCCATGACGGGCGCGTCCAACTCCGTTTGGGGGGCGATTCGACTACCCGGAGCCGCTTGATCGAGCCGGGTTCGACGTTCTTCATGTGCGTGCCGATGTAGGCGTTCTGGACGTAGAAAACGCCGGTGTTGCTCTTGAAGTTGCGGCGGGTCGGAGACGCTTTGGGGCGTTTTCTCGGTGCGATGGGCATTGGGTCGTAGCAGCCCGGTGAGTCGCGGTGGAGTCGGATTTCATTTCCGAACGTGTCGAGCAGGTATACGCCCATCTCCGAACCTTTGCCGATCCCGCGCGAGACCAGGAAGTATTTGTCGCTGAGCGGGAAGGGGTCTTCGTATCTCGGCCTGACTCGCGTGAAAGTGTCGATGCCGCCCCGATCGACAAGATCGATCGCGCTGGTCGGCCAGGTCCGAACGACCGCCGCCCGTCCGTCGACGCCTTTTCGCCTGTCGATAATCGCCGCCGCCCCCCAGGGGCGATCGTGGCAGGAGGTGAATATGCACAGGCACAGCGCGGTTCCCGGCATCATTCGCCCGTCGATCACGCCGCCGGGACAGCCGGTGTTGTTGCCCCAGAAGACAGCGTGGTTCGTTCCGTCCGGATTCACGACCCACAGGCCTTGTGCATCGCCGAAGTTTCGGTCAACGTACTCCCAGCGATCGTAGAGTATGCGTCCGTCGTCGGTCAGGCTGGGGTGTCCCTCGTGGAGCGTGCTCTTGCCTATCTGGCGGATGTTGGCTCCGTCGGCCTCCATCCTGTACAGGTTGCCCATAATGTGTCGATTGCACATGCAGTATTTCGGTTCGCGGGACGAGGTGAATACGATCGAACCATCGGGCAGGTAGAGCTGGTCGATGTCGAAAACCCCCGCGGCGCGGGTCAACTGCTTCAGCCCCGAACCGTCGACATTCACCTCGTAGATGTGATAGTTGTCCTTGATGTTCTTTCGCATCGAGAAGATGATTCTCTTTCCGTCGAAATCCAGCTCAGGATCGCGGATCCTCCCGGTCGGACCGGGGTCGGCGATAACGCGCACTTTTCCGGTAACGAGATTAACCGCCTTTATAGGTCCGCCGGGGCGGTAGTTGCGCGTGTTGATTTCGTCGGTCTGGAACATGGAACCCATATTGCCGTGAGTGCCCCGGTACTGTTCGCGGTGCACGTAAAGCAGTTCCCGACCGCCTACCAGCGGATTTGCGATCAGCGCCTTTTTCTGGAGGGCGGCCAGGGCGGCGCCCGCCTCGGCCTTCTGTGCGGAGTCCCCGGTTGCGATCACCTTACCCAGCGCGTCGAGTTCCCGCAGGAATCGCCTCCCGGGGTACCTGCCGCCAAAGGTCTTGTTAAGATCGACGATCGCTGCGCGAAGCGTTTCTGCCGGAGCCGGGCGTTTGGCCCGGCATACGCCCGACAAGCAGAACACCAGCAGGCCGAAGCTCGCTGCGGATACAACTGACCTTTTGTACCGATGCATTCTTCGCGTCTCCTCTTTAATGTCGTTGGCCTCACGGCTAGTGTTCGTAATCGTTGCGGGGCTTGAGCCGTGATTGTATCCGCTGGGGCGAATCGGACAAAGCTCGATTTGGGCGCAGAAAATTCCCGGTTGCCGCACGAATCCCCACAGTCTCAGAGAAAACGGGTGGTTCTTGGCGCATATCACCCGAGCCCGCCGCAGGCACGCGACGGCGCAATACTCCGTACTCCAGTATTCCGGCGGGTCTACATCGGAGTCTTTGCGACCGACTCAGCCAGAAGATCGGGAAGCAGATCGCCGTCGAATTCGATATCCAGGAGATCGCCTGAAACGTCCGAAACGCCTTCGCCGAGCAGATCATCGCTCAACGCCTGCAATTCGTGCTCGGTTGTCGCAGCCAGCGGCGTCTGTGTCGCCGGGGCGATGATCGGCGCGTATCGGCCCAGGGCCGGAGCCTCCACGAGCATGTCGGCCGGCAGCCCCAGCGTCGCCGGGATTGTCAACCCGCCGACGGCGATGCTCTGGTCGGAATACGCTCCTGTGGGCGGCATGTCGTCAACCATTGCCGCGGGAGCCCCAGCCGGCGCGGGCGCCGGCGGTGTCGGAGCCAGGACAGTTGTCCCGAAGCCGGATCTCATGGCCGCGAAGTCCGCGAGCCCGACCTTTCCGTCTCCGTCCACGTCGGCTGACAGATCCGAACCCCTCAGCCCAAACTGACTGGTGAACGCGTTGTAGTCGCTGTCGCCGATAACTCCGTCGCCGTCGGAGTCGCCGGCGGCGTTTCCGAAGTAGAAGACGTCGTCTTCGGCGAGCCCGGTGTTTCCATTGGCCTTGACTGTGACTTCAACCCACTGGTTGCGTATGGCTCCGTCGGGCCAGATCAGCGTGATGCGATCCGCCCCGTCGACGCCGTCTCCGTAACGCACGCTGACAGTCGGCTCCGGCCCAGGCGTCCACGTGTCGGGGTCTGAGGCCTGATTGATTCTTGTGATGAAATCGTCCGATGTCAACGCCGCGGGCAAGCCGCTGATGTCCACCATGATCCCGTTGACGCCTCGGGCGTAACTGCTGTAGTTGGCGGCCGTTGCTGTTTGTCCGGGCAGCAGGACCTGCTTGTCGGCCGCGATGGCGTTGTCGTCGGATGCGTTGGCCAGCGGGTCGTTTCCATCGGCCGACGAATTGTTGTAGAACACGAGCCTTGCTTCGACTTGCGATGACGTGCCGACGTTTATTCGGATAACGCCTATATCTGAAACGCCGTCGTCGGTGTCGGTCACTTTCACCGCCAGGTCGTACGCGGCGGCCAGGGGGTATGCGTGACTTATGCTGAATGTCTGACCCGCCAGCGTCAGCGGTTGCCAGTTCGGGGCTTGCGGATCGTAATCGTAATCGACTTGAGCCGTCCAGGCGTCGTCTCCGGGATCGGTGAATCCTCCGGTGAGGTCCACTGTCTGTCCGGGGTCGGCGAAGATCGGTCCGCTCTGATCGAAGAAGACCTCCGGGGCGGCCGGGAAGATCACCACGTCGGTCGTGTAATCCGTGAAGCCTCCGTCCTTGTCGCTGACGCGGCCTCGGACGGTCAGCGTGCTCGATCCGTCGCCAAGATACTCCGCCGGGACGGGCGCACTGAGCGATTCGCCGTCGAGAACGTCTCCCGGATCGTCGAAATCACCGTCGTTGTTGAAGTCGAAGCTGTAGAGCAGCGACTCGGCGTCGATCTCCGACGGGTCGTAGGAGTCGACGAAGCTGACGGAGACCGGTGAGCCTTCGTACACCGGACCGTCGTTTGAAAGCGACGAGGTCGGCGGGAGGTTGTCCACGACGGTAACGGCCGTTTCCTGTATCGCCACTCCGCCGTCTCCGTCGGAGACCACCAGCGAAGCGGTGAACGAACCGCTGTCTGCGTAGGTGTGGCTGACGGACTGTCCGTCCTGCGGACTGCTTCCGTCGCCGAAGTGCCAGGTGTACGTCAGGGTGTCGTCGCCGGCGTCATCGGCCGACCCGGTGAAGTTCGCCTGGCCGCCGGGCCCTTCCTGCGCCGTCTCGTCGCCGCTTGCCAGGGTGATTACCGGCGCCGCGTTCGAGACGGTCACCGTCAAATAGTCGACGCTCTGTCCGACGCCCTCGTCGGTTACCGTCAGCGTGACGGTGTAGACGCCTTCGTCGACATAAGAGTGCGACGGCGAGGCTCCCGAGCCTCCGCTCGAGTCGCCGAAGTCCCACGCATAGGTCAGCGAGTCGGTCCCCGGCGTAGTCGCCGAGGCGGTGAAACTCGCCGCAACGCCTTCTTCGACCTGGGAGTCTCCGGTCAGCGAGGTAATCGTCGGGTCGAGATTCGCGACTACCACAGTCAGCGTGTCGGACACCGTATCGTCGCCGTCGGAGACCTCAAGGGTCACAATATACGTCCCGTCGTCGAGATACGCATGACTGGCCGACTGGCCCTGGGCGGTTGCCCCGTCATCTCCGAAGTCCCACGAGTACGTCAGCCCTTCATCATGCGGATCGTCGGCCTGTGCGTTGAACTGGGCTGTCTGACCTTCGGAAATATCCAGGTCGCCGGTGAGGCTTACGATAGTGGGGGGGATATTGCCTACAGTCACGAGCGTCGAGGCGGTGTCTTCGCCTCCGTCGCCGTCGGTGACGGTAAGAGTGACGGTGTACTGCCCGCTGTCGGCGTAAGTGTAGTCGACCGCCGGTCCGACGGCCGAGCCGTCGTCATCGCCAAAGTCCCAACTGTAAGTAAGGACATCGTCGCCGGGATCATCGGCCGATGCGACCAGGCTTATCGCCTCGCCCTCGCTGACCGACGTGATTCCCGACAGCCCCGTGATGCTCGGAGCGACGTTGCTGACGTTAACGGTGAAGTTGTGGCTGTCGAAGCCTCCGTCGCCGTCAGTAACCGTCACTGTCGCGGCGTACGCGCCGTCGTCGTCAAACGTGTGCTGAACCGACTCGCCGAACACCTCGCCGGTGTCGTCGCCGAAATCCCATGTGAACGTAAGATCGTCGTCGCCGTCGTCAACGGCTCCGGCCAGGAAGTTGCCGATCTGCCCTTCATCAAGCTCGGTGTCAAGCGAGGCTCCGGTCAGAGTCGGGTTGGTGTTCCCGACGGTGATCTCGAATTCGAAGGTGTCCGTCGCCGACGGGTCTGTCGAATCGGTTACGGTTATCACAACACTGTAGACGCCTTCCTCGGCGTATTCGTGCGACAGCGGAACGGCGGTGTTGAATGTTATCCCGAGGTCCTGGATACTCTCGTCGCCCCAGTCGGCGGTTATCGCCCAACTGTCGCTTCCGGGGTCGTCAATGTTCAACGTGCCGACAAACGGCGAGCCTTCATTAATGCCCGTCTGCCCGGTTACGCCGGCGATGACCGGCGGCACGTCGGATGCGAACACGTCGAGGCTGTCGGTGAAGGACCAACTCGTCCCCGTCACATCAACCGTCAACGTGACGTGATAGTCGCCGTCGTTGGCGGCGACGAAGCGGCAATTGGCGGTATTCTGACCGGTAAGCCCCTGCACGTCGCCGTCGGGGGTGGTCACCGTCCACTGATAGTCGATGAGAGGCTCGTCGGGCAGGAAGTACAACTCGTATCCGGTGGCGGGGGTGAAGGCGCTGAAGTACAGCGAACCTCCATATTCGCCCATGTTCGTGGGATTGCTCGATCCGGACCCGGGCCGAATATCGGATACGACAACGCCCTGGCCGCCGTGGAACTTCATCAGTTCGTTGCCGTGAACGCCGTCATTGGCGCCGAAGTACAGCCCGCCGTCGTACAGCATCAGGTCGTGCGGACTGGAGGACCCGTCGTCGAGAACGTTGATCTTTTCGAAGTCCTCGTACTTGATTGATCTGAGATACAGCTCGCGATCGCCGAAAGCATCTCTGGCGACGAGGAACAACGCCCCACCCGTGGAGATCAGTTCGGCCGGATCCGGATCGACACCCCAGCCCGCCACCGTGACGGGATTAATGCTTCCGTCGTAGTAGAGCAACCCGCTGGCCGCGCTGGTCGGTTGGGCCGCGAAGTAGAGCCTGTCGTCGAACACGATCATCTCAGTCGGATTCGTACCGCCCGCTCCCGGGTAGTAGTCCCCGACCAGGAAAACCGTTGATCCGTCGTACACGTAAAGTTCCCGCCCGGTCGTGGCGCCGGTCGCCGCGAAGAACAGGTCGCTACCGTAGACTGCAAAGTCGGATGGGTCCGAACCTGCGTTCTTGATTCCGTTGATGTCATCCACCAGCGAAACGTCATCGCCGTCAAAAGCCATCAGCTCCCTTCCGGTCGCCGTGTTGGGCGCCGCCGAGAAATACAACTGATCGCCCCAGACGAACATCTCCCTCGGCGCCGATCCGTCCGGACCCGCAAAGATGTCAATGAGCTCCGGCGACGGATCCTTGTGGTTGTATCTGTACAGTTCATCGCCGTCCACACCGTTGTCGGCCGCAAAGTACAGGTCGCCGTCGAAGACCACGAAACCCGTGGGGTTCGAATCGGCGCCCAGTGAGGTCCGGTTGATGTTGGCCGCAAGCGACACTGACGAACCGTCGTAAACGTAAAGCTCCCTTCCGATGTTGCCGCCGGCGTCGCCGGAGAAGTACAGTTTTCCGGCGTAAACGGTCATCTCTCTAGGATAGAAACTGGTCGTACCGGTAGCGACATCCTCGGCAAGATAGGTCACATCCATGTTGGCGATCCAGGACTCCAGATCCGCGCTCAGGTTCACCTGATCGCCCTCGTCGACGAGTTGATTGCCGCCGGCGTCAATCGCCGGACGATTCCCGAAATCAACGTCCTCAAAGGCGAACTGCCCGTCGTGAATCACCACGCTGTGACCGCCGGGGTAAGGAAAGTCCGCCGAGAGCACTATCTCATCGATGAACAAACCTTCGGTGGAGTTGCCCGAACCATCGATCGTGTCGAAGCGGAATGTAATGCGAACAAAATCGCCGACAAACGGGCTAAGATCGACCGACGCGGGGCGCCAGGTATCGTCGTTGAGCAGATGCTCACCGTCCAGGCCTTTGGAGGCTAAGGTGGTCAACGCGATGCCGTCGTCCACAATAACGCTGACCTGGTCGTATTGAAGGCTGCCTTCAACGTCGAGATAGTACTCGAAACTCAGTGTTGCGCCGGTTGCTCCGATAAGCGATATCCACGGCGTGCGAATCTCCCCGGCCGTCTGGAGCGGCGGATCGCCCGGGATGTAGTAATTGCCGTCTGAACTGGGAGTTTCGTTATGCCCGAAGTAGAGGCTCCAGCGGCTGTCGTGTTCGGGATCGGCCGCCGACCCGTACTCCGTCCGATGCCACAGCCCGTCAGCGTCGGCGCCGATCTGGTTGTCAATCGTGATCGAACTCCCGCCGCCCTCGAAAGTCGCCCTGAACACTTCAACATCGCCCAGCAAATCGTCCGGCCCCGGCTGGGTCTGAACGGCCCATCCTTGAGGCTGTTCGGCTATCGCATGGAAGCCCTCATCCAGATCGAACAGGGCGTAATCTCCATTGGCGTCGGTCAGCGTGAACTGCTCACTGGAATTGAGCACGCCGTCACCATTGTCGTCGACGAAGATGATCCAGTTTTCCAGGCCGGGTTCGTTGGCGCTCCGGACGCCGTCGCCGTTAATGTCGGCGAACTTCGTGCCGTAGACCGCTCCGACTCCGACGTGGAAGTTGACGTTCAACTCCGCGCCCCGCCCGCGGGACCAGCGGTAGTAACCGAAGTCGTCCTGCCCGGGACGATTGTCGCGAGCGGTGATCACGAACTGGCCGGTTCCGTAATACAGGTAACCGGAAGTATTATCGGCCAGATACAGCCTGTCTGGTTCGGAGACCGACGCTCCGCCGCCGAAGTGGCCCAGATCGTCGACCGCAACGTCGAATGAGTAGCTCGGCGGGGCGAACTCGATCACCCCGGGCCTGTCCATCTGATCTGAGTTGGCGACAATAGCGATGCCCGTCTGAGAATCAGGGTCAACGCTGACTATCGTCCTGTTGTCGGGATTGGTGAAATATACGTTTCCGTCCGGCCCGACATCGATACGGGCCTCGCGCCCGCGCTGGCCCGTGGAGTCGGCGTACAACACGTTGTCGCCGCCGATGATCGGGTTCCCGTCCATATCGAACGGCAGGATGCGGAGCGAGCGGATCGATTCGCTGAAGATCTTGTACGCCAGTGCGTAGATCGTGCCGTCTTCGGCGACCGCCAGATCGACCAGACTGCCGTCGATCTCCGAACTGGCGACCAGCGTAGTTCGCATCCCGTCAAGCTCGACGCGCTGGATCGTTCCGCCGATCCCTTCGGTTAGCAGTTCGGCCACGTACAGCGCTATGTCCGTTTCGCTTACGTCGCTCGGTCCGATGTCGATCCTGAACGCATCGGTGTCCGGCGTTCCCGCCAGCCACCCCAGCCCGCTCTGCACGACAGACAGATCGTCCGCATCGTGCACGTCGATTTGCCACACCGACTCGTCGATCATGTAGATCCTGTCGCCGTGGACCGCCAGGTCGCCGGACTTGCTCGGGAATATCGACAGGGTCTCGATGATTCGCCCGGTCACGGGATCAAACTTGACAAGTTCATTGCGTGCGATGTCTGTGGCGAACATCGAGCCTATGGAATCGAAACCGATTCCTGAGATTATGCTTCCGCCGCCGGCTCCCAGCGGTTTCGCCGAGGCCGATACGCCCACGAACTCGAACGGGTCCGGCGCGTACGGCCCGGTGAATTCGAGTATCTCGGCCGAGCCGCCCATGGAGACCATCATGCCCCATCCGCTCTGGTCGGACAGATGGCTGGAGACGTCGTCGAGATATTCGTAATGCGAATACGGCCCGTAATTGGTCGCACGATTGGTGACCGGATCAATGAAGGTCTCCCACGTCGGCGAGCCGGTGTTGGGCTCAACCAGCAGGGTGAAGTCAGGACCTATCTGCTCGGCGATCAGGCGGGGGAGGTATATCTCGTGCGATTCGGCGTCCAGCCCGTTGCCCCGCAGGTCGAGCAGTCGCATCGCATTGGCTCCGGGCGCGACCGACATGAGCATGACTCCGTCGGCCGTCAGCGTACCGTCAGCCAGGTCGCCGTTGAGGAAAACGGTCAGCGATCCGTCGCCCAGCGGCTCGACGACGCCCAGTGAGCGCCATGGACGCCCGTTGTAGACCGGGCCGTCCGGGGCGAACTTCTGGTTGACCTCAAACAGATCGTCCTGATCCGCAATCCCGTAAGCCGCGTTGGAGGCCTGGTCGGCGTGTTCGTGCCACGTCACCAGCAGTTCGTACTCGCCGGGCGCCAGATCCGTGAAGCACCACCGGGCGGTCGAATCCGTCCCGCCGGAGATGAAGCTGTAGTCGCCCCGGTACGCCGTATCCACCGGGTTCACGTTGCGATGCCACCGGTCGGACTCCTCGTAGTAGTTGTCGTAGAGAACCGGACTGGTGCGCCAGTCGCCGTCGTCTATTATCCGTCCGCCGACGAGATCTCCGATGCTCAGGATGAAGTTGTTGCGCAGCGACAGGTATCTGAACGCCCTGAGATGCGCCAGCGGCCCGATCGATTCGATAAGGTTGTCCGACAGGTCCAGCCACTGCATCCACTGCATCTCGATCAGTCCGTCGAGCTTCTGGATCTCGTTGCCCGCGGCGGTCAGCACGCGGATATTCGGTATGAGTATCAGATCCTCGAGGTCGGAGCTTTCGAGTTCCGTGTCGTTCAGGCCGAGATAGACGAGCTTCTGCAGTCCGACCTGCGCGGTGGTGTCCGGCTCGTCGACATCGGCCTGCCTGGGCCGTATGTCATACAGTTCGTCGTGAAGCGAATTGTCCGACAGCTCCAGATACAGCAGGTTCGTTGCATATTGCAGGCCCGCCAGATCGGCGATGCCCAGGCCCGAAAGATCCAGCCGCGTGAGAGAATTGATCTTGCTGGCGTAGACCGGTTTGGCGAACTGCACCACCCCGTCTATTGTCATCACAGGTACGCCCAGCACCTCGCCGATCTCGGTTATGAGTGTTCCGTCGACGAAGGCGCTCCTTACGTCCGGATCGAGGATGGCGGGCTTGTCCGAAACGAGTCGATCTCTTGCGGCGGGGGCTCCGATGGCCTCGTCCGGCTCGAGATCTCGGACCTCGACCGTCTCGGCCAGGAATATGTCCTGTCCGCTGTCGCCGAATATCCTGTCCAGGTGTCCGTGTCCTTCGAGGATGTCCGGTCCGTCTCCTCCCCTGATCAGATCCATGTCCGTCGCCGGATGGGCCTGGCCCTGTTTCGGCGCCAGCATCTCGATCCCGAAAGACACGTCGCCGACCTGTTCGTCCCGCTCGGGATTGAACACTCGCAGATAGTACGTTCCCGCTTCGAGCCGGCGCATGTCGATCGCGCCCATACTCTGTTCGAGCACGCCGCCGTCTTCATTGTACAAGTCCGCCAGCACGCCGTGGGCCCTGGTGACGGCCAGTCCCGTACCGGGCATGATGCTCGGCTTGGCGATCTGCATCAGGACCTGGTGCTCGCTTGTGACACGCACGGTGATCTTTGTTCGATCGGCCCTTAGCAGGCTCCTGCCGTCGGCGAGATACTCCAGAATCATGTCGGTCAGGTCGCCGGATATCGTTTGAACTTCAGTCGATGACGTGGAGACCTCGACTGTGGCCGAACCGCTTGCCGGGATGACTCCGTCTCGCGGAGTGATCACACCGTCGCCCGACTCGTCGAGAACTTCGAAAGTAACGTCGCCGGTGGTGCTGCCGATCGTGGTTATCGGATCGGCCGAGCGCCCCGAAGCGACGTAGACCGTCTTCTCGTCGTTCAGGAACTCCCCGTCGAAGTAGACCAATCCTCCGCCGACTCCGACGTCCGTGAGGACTTGCCCGTACTCGCCGGAGTACACGTCGTCCGGCGTGCCTCCGTTGGTCATCATCAACTGGGTCTGGCCTCCGCCGACGTTGTCGAGTTTGAACGCGGCCTGATCGCCGCAGGCCCAGGCGTCCCAGATTCGCCAGCCGTCGGAATTGCTCCATTCTTCGGTCACCGAACCGCTGTCGGCTATCTTGAGCAGTTTGACCCGTTCGATATTTGACGGGAACCCTGTGTCAACGCCTTCGATAACCACGTAGGCTCCGCTGTCGACGCTGACGCCCCGTGCGATGCCCGCGAACACGGAGAACAGATTCGGCTTCCTTATGATCGTTCCCGAACTCGTGCCGTCGGATACGTAGAGATGCTTTCCGGCTACGTACGCCAGGGCCTGGCCGTCGTCGATGGTCGCCATCGCCTTGGGGTAGTAGTCCGCAGGCGCATTTTCGACGCGTACGGTGCCGCCGTGCGTCCCGTCGCTGCGATACAGAACGCCCACGATATCCGTCCCGCCTCCCGGTGAGTAAGGTCCGGTGAAGTACGCCACATCGTCTATGATCGCCGTACTCTCGAAGGGCCTGACATCGTAGGAGTAGAATTCCAGGCTCCTGGCGAAAGTGACCGAACCGTTGCTTCCGGTGGTGCTGTATATCCTGTATGTGTCGATCCCGCCGGTTCTTTGGAAAAACTGGCTTATGAACAGCCTGTTTTCGCCGGCGATCATGCCCTCGACTTCGAAATCGCCGCTGTATCCGGTGGTCTGTCCGATATGATAGGCGTTTCCGCCCTTGGGAACGACTCGATAGAGCTTTGGTCCCGAACCGTCATCGGCCTGTAAGTAGGCCATGTTCTTGAATGCCGTCAGGCCGCTGAGTTCCATGTTCTCGAGTTCGCCCCAAAGCTCCTGCGAGGCGTGAACCGTGCCCTCGACGGTGCCGTCTGAGGCCCACAGTTCTTCTCTTCCGAGTTCACCGGCGACGAAGTAGACCAACTCGCCGGTGGTGACCATCTCTCTCTCGTCGCCGGGCAGCATCAGGTCCTCGCCGCTGATCGCGCGGGTCCCGGTGATTGTCCCGTCGGTGACCCACAGGGCGTCTCCCGACGGTCCGCCGGCCAGGAAGAACGTCAAGCCGTTGGCTTCAACGAATCCGCCGGGGCTGGTGAAGGTCAGCGACGCGTGGGCCACCGCCCTGAGAACCAGTTCGACTTTGTCTATGGAGTCAGGATCGGCCAGCGACTCCAGCAGGCTGGAGATGTCGAATTCGAAAATGGATGAGTACGCCGCCGCTCCGCCGGACCAGGCGATCGGGAAACTGTCGTACACCCCGTCGCTGAAGCTCTCGCCGAGAGCCCCCACGACTCCATCGAATATCGCCACCCTCTCGCCGTACGCCTCGTTCAGCAGTCGCAGCACGTTTCCGGCCCTTCCGTCGCCTGCGATCGTGAAGCGATACCATTTGTCAGTGTCGGTGTCGTGAAGCGTGTAGTAGTCGGTGTCCAGGCTGCCGTCGTTGTCGCCGTCGATGTCCATGAACGTGACCGGCTGGCCCGTTTCCGGATCGACAATCACCCCGCCGATCCCGGTAAAGGAGCGGTTGGACAGCAGTTCGACCGAGTCGAACGTTAACTCCGCCCGCCGCGGCGAACCGTACACTGCGTAGACCTTGCCCGCATCCTGCAGCGTGGTGCTCCTGACGACATTCGCCATCGCCGAACCGATCATCAGGTCGTCGTGGTAGTCGACGTTCAAATCCATTCCGACCGTGCCCGAGAGCGTGCCGAACTGATCGTGGGAGCTCTGCCCGTAGACCGCCTGCACGTCGACCAGGCCGTCGCCGTCCAGATCGGTCGGGCCGTCGGACAGGACGATATCGTCGCCCAGTGCTATCGGGTCCCAGACAATGTGCACCACTCCGCGGTCCTGGCGGTCTATGACCCGCACGCCGTCGGTCATCTCCCACGAGGTCTGGCCGATCGCCAGATCCATTGCGTCGTCGCTGTCGAAATCGCCTGAAGTGACGCAGATGGGTCCTTCGATCGCAACTCCGCTCAGCACCCCGTCCGGAGCGCGGCGAATCGTGATCTCGGCGTCCTGGATCTGCGTTCCTATGTTCTCCGAACCGTAGTAGACGAAGACGGCCCCGTCGGCTCCTTCGAGGCCTTCGACTTCGCTGACGACGGCGAAGTCGTCGTAGGCGTCGAGATTCAGGTCGCCGATGGCGCAGACGTCTCCGTATCCGAGTCCCTGGGCCACTATCGGAGTAGTCGTCGCGCCCATGTAATCATCGCCCACAGTCACCATCGCCGGATCTCTGGGCGTGCCCATCAGCCCGCCAGAAAGCAGGTAGATTCGTCCTATGAACCCGAGGTCCGTATTGCCGTGTTCGGCCTCCCACGCGTTCGGCACGCTCAGCAGCAGGTCGTCCTTCCCGTCGGCGTTCACGTCCGCCACCGCTACGTTCAGCTTCCTTTCGCCTTGATTGATATCGTATCCGAGTTCCTGCCACTCCTGGCCGAACATCGATTCTCCGACGCTGTCGAAGTCGTCCTGGCCCCTGAAGATTCTCAGCACTTCATCTTCGAGAACAATCCCCTGTCCGCGAATGATCTGGTCGCCGTCCCACAGCAGTCCGTGAGCGCTGATTTCCTGGCCCGCCTCGGGCGAAAACACCATTACCTCCGTCGTCCCGGCGTTGTTCCAATCCAGCATTATCACCTGAACGTCGGGGTAGTAGGCGTAGTACTCCGGTTCGTAGAAGACTTGCTCGAAATACCATCCGGGAACGTCCAGCAGATCTTCGGCGTCGGCTCCGGAGTAGTATCGCTGCGGATCGGGATTGCCGTATATCGCCGAGGCCACGAAGTAGTCGTTGCCGCCGCCCTGGTAGTTGGGCACGATGCGGATGAACATCAGGTCGTCGAACCCGTCGCCGTCGATGTCGCCGATCCCTGTCTGCACGCGTCCGAGATCCGACAGGTCGATCTTGATCTCGCAGCGGGTCTCTATCGATTCCGTGCCGTCGAGCTTGACAGGTCCGAGCAGAACGTAGGCGTATTGATCGTCGTAGACCATCACGTCCTGGCGGCCGTCGCGGTTGAAGTCGCCGATCGACTGGCTTCCGGACAGATGACCTTCATCGTTCTCGCCGTCAACGCGGAACGCCTCGCGGATGTCGGCGTCGTCGGATTCATGTACGTCCAGTCCGTCAGCCGGCGGCGGGGCGAACATGTCCGGGGTCGCCAGGTCGAACACGTAGTAATCGGTCGGCAGGAGGCGCTGTGAGTCGGGGATCGACTCGGTCACGGATTGACCGTAGTAGAGGTGTGAATTGCCGCCCAACAGGTCGGCCAGGCCGAAATCGTCGAATCCGTCGCCGTTCAGATCGCCCATGGCGTAGAGCCCGCGCGACGTCATGTACAGTTCGCCGGCGTCGAAGTATTCGGCCCGACCCGGCTCGATGAGCATGTCCGGATAACCGAACACCGCCGGCTCGGTCCACGTCCTGCCGGGGGTGTTCAGGAAAACGGTGAACACCTGGTGTTCGATCATCGCTCCGTCTTCGGTCAGCGCGTCGGTTACTTCGGCGCTCGTTCCGGCCAGGTCGTCCAGGCCGTCGCCGTCGATGTCGCCCAGGGCGATCAGCGGCGTGCTTAGCTCACGAATCGTGAAGCTCCCGCCGGCTTCGTAGTCGTAACCGAACACGATCGTGCTGCGTTCGGTGTAGTCCAGGCTCGACTCGTCCAGCACGGTCATGATGAAGTCGTCGACTCCGTCGTCGTTGAGATCGCCGGCCGCCTGTATGCGGGGATTGAACGTCAGCGGGCCGAAATCGATGCTCTCGAAGTCCGAGATCTCGCCCGAGGGCAATGAACCCGGCGTGTCGGAACCCGGGATGATGAACGCATATGTGGGGATCGGAGCCGATAGCAGGCCCGGGGTGGCGACTGCGAAGTCGGCGATTCCGTCGCCGGTTACGTCTCCGGTTCGGAACGCCAGCACGCCGTCTTCCAGGCTCGTGACGATCACGTCGCCGGCGTCCACGGTGTTGCGGACGACGACGTCGTCAACATACCATCCTTCGTAGTTGTTCGCCAGGCCGTCGTAGGTGTCGAAAGTAAAGCGGAACTGGAGAGTGTCGCCGGGGCTGTAGGCGCCGCCCATATCAATCTCGAAGCGTTTCCATTGTCCAGACGGGTCGATTATCGAGCCGTTGTTGTTGCTTCGCGGCAGGAAATCGCCTCCGTTGAAGCTCACTTCCAACTGTGCGATGTCGTAGCTGGTCACCGACGGATTCGAAGCCCGCTCGGTTTCCAGGAAGTAGTTGAAGCTGACCTGCACGCCGTCGGTGGGAACGTCGATCGTTATCACCGGCGTCGTCAGCCATCCGGCGGTGTCGCCGACGTTGTAGTTGCCGCCGCCGCTGGAGTTCTCATCCTGCCCGAAGTACCAACTGTTCAGTCCGCTATGGCCCGGATCGTCGGATCGCCCGGTCGATTCATGCCACAATCCGTCGTTCTGGGCTCCGACGGCGTTGTCGGCGACGAATCCGCCGTCGTCATTTTCAAAGTCGGCGTAGAGCATCACCCCTGAGGCGCCCCAGCGGTCGGCGGCGCCCGCTATCACGTGGACTTGCGAAACTTCGGACCCGTTCTCGCCGACGACAAGATCGTCGATCCCGTCGCCCGTGAAGTCGCCGATGCCGTCCAGGCTGGCGGCCTTGTAGAATCCGTCGATCACCGCATCGGCCTGGCCGGCTAGAATCGCCGATTCGGGCCACACGTCCCGTCCGAACATCACGTACAGACCGGTCTGCGAGAATTGCGGGCGTAAGTTGGTGTAGCTGTTCCACGCGCTGGTGACCAGGATAGCCAGATCGTCGGCTCCGTCGCCGTCGTAATCGCCCGGCGAGGCGAACACCGACCTGACGCCGAACGAATCGCTCAGGACAGGTCCGGGCAGTTGCAGCAGCATCGAGTTTGCCTCGTCGGGGATAATCTCGCCGGTCGGGCCGCCGAACAGAATCCTCGCGTAGCTCGGCCCCATCACCTCGTGGGGGTGCATGTCGACGGGACTGTTGAGATAGTCGGTGTAGCTGGCGGCCGCGTCGCGAACGCTGACGATGAAGTCGCCGTGACCGTCTTGATTTATGTCGCCTACGGGAATCATCGCCGCCTGGTCGCCGGGATAGACCGGAGCGGTGTTCAGGTCCGCTCCGTCGGCGGGAAGGTCGATCAGATCGTCAACGTCGTCGTTGAACGTGATCTTGTAGGAGCCCATCGGATCGACCGGCCCGAGGTTGTCCTGTCCGGGATCGAAACCCAGCACCGCGGCGTCCGAAGCGGGGTTGAAGTTGATCTGCAGTTCACCGTCAGATCGCAGGCAGAGTATCAGCGTGCCCTGGTGCTCGTAGACGAAGACTCGCGATGAGATCTTGACCGCGTCGGCAATCGGGTCCGGATCGGCGGCGTCGAGCCTCAGGTTGGCGAACTTCAGGTTCAGGTCGTCGACAATTTCTGAAACAACGCTGTCGGAAGCGACGTCCGTGGAAATCGCTTCGGTCTCCACGCCGTCCACAGTCAGCGTAAACATGGCGGTCACCGGCGACGTCGCCGGATCGATTCCCTCGATGTCCGGCACGTCGACGGCCTTGACCGAGAAGCTCAGCGGGTTGACCACGTGCAGCATGTAGAACTCGGGCACGCCGCTGTAATCGTCGACCGGCACGAGCGACAGTGTTTCGTTCGGATCGTCCTGTTCCGCGGCGAACAGATAGTAGTTGTCCCCGTCGAAGCGGGAGTCGGCGAACAGGTCGTCGAGGTTCGTGTCCGGCAGGCCGTCTTCGTCGAAGAACTCGATGCTCGATATCATCTTCTTGGACAGGTAAGCCGAGTCGATCTCGCCGAACTGCATCTCGGACGTCGGCGTGGGGACTATGTACCAGTCGCCGCGATCGCCGCGGCTGAACGACAGGTCGCTGAGGATCGCTCCGTCGCCGATCCGTCCTATCAGTGAAGCGAATTCGAGATTGTTGTTCGATCCGTCCAGCCCGCTGCGCGTGACGAATTCGAACCGGTCGGGTTCGATCCCGCTGTTTCCAAGCAGCAGATCGGCTCCCGGACCGCCGGTTATTTGATCGTCGCCGAGCCCGCCGGCGATGAAGTCGCTTCCGGACCCGCCGTCGATCGTATCGTCCCAATCCCCGCCGAACAGCCGGTCGTTGCCGTCGCCGCCGCGGATGTCGAGAGATGCGATGCGGGCGCCTTCCTGGAAATTGCCGCGCTTAATACCGTATTCGCTGGGCATGTAACCGCTGCCGTCGGCCAGCGGGAACATGTACTCGGCGTCGCCGCGGAACTCATCGTCGCCGGCGCGCGTGTCGATAACCGTCCGCTCGACGTCGATCGCCTGGTAGAACGCGTATGTCTGGATGTAGGCGTTGACCTGGCCCGGCGCGGCGAATTGTGCGTCTTCGAAGTGCAGCTCGTCGCTTCCGGCGACGACAGTTACGGTGTCGACGAAGTTGACGGCGAACAGCGTGAGGTATTGACCGTTGAATCCGGCGCGGACCTCGTCGTACATGTCCGCGTCGGTCAGCGCGGCGTTTATGTCGTCAACGAGATGAACGATATTGCTGTTGGTCTCGTCCCGCTCGATCGTTATCGGATCGTAAATGTGCCCGCTGACCTTCAGCGTCAGTGACGTGTCCTGGGCGATCACTCCGTCTGTCGGCGCTATGCCGGTGGCGATGACAGTCGCTCTCAGGAGGGTCTGGGAGTCGGTCTCGAACCGCTGGTTGGCGATATCCCATACCAGCGCGCTTACCTCGTATCGGTGCAGGATGCGGTTGTAGCGTATCGCCGCGTGATCCGGTACGGGTCGCCCGAGGCGATCGTAGTCCCCGCCGAGGTACAGCACCCGGTCGTTGCCCGCTTCGCCGTCGAAGCGATCGTTGAACGTCGGCAGGAACGTGTCGTCGGAGCCCTTCAGCAGCGGAAGGTAGTCGCAGATGACCTGGAACGTGTCGTCGCCTTCCCCGCCGAACAGCAAGTCGCTGGCCTGGCGGTCCAGCCCGCCGGTCAGCACGTCGTTTCCGGGACCTCCGAATATCCAGTCCTCAGACGGTCCTCCGGAAAGAACGTCGTGCCCCTCGCCGCCGAGGATTATGTCGCGCCGGACCATGTCCTCGCGCAGCGACATGTCGACCTGGTCTGGGTCTCCGACCAGCGTGAGGTTCATGTCGTAGATCGTCGGCATGCGGTTGGAGCTGACGCGAATCAGATACGTCGTGTCGGCGGTCATTCCGCGTTCGACGAAACCGCGTGAGACCGTCCCGCCGTCGCTGGTCTTTTCGGTTATCAGCGTTCCGTCGGCCTCGAACAGGGCGATCGTCAGCTCGTCGTCGGGCGATTCGCTGATTATCTCTATCCCGCCTTCGTCGTAGCCGTCGATCATGCGGAACGAGTACCAGTCCACGTCGTCGGGGTTGTCGATCGTCAGTCCGGTGAAGTTGACGCTGCCGGCAAGGTCGGTCGGAAGCGCCGTCTGTCCGACCCACAATCCCAGCTTGTCCCTTGCGGCTCCGTTGGCGTCGGTTACGGCGATCGTCGCATCCGGCCCGGCGGCTATCGTCCGCAGAGCCGCCGAACCGTCCAGTTCGACCGCTTCGAGAAGTCCGCCGAGTCCCGCGATGTCCAGAGATGTTTCGAGTTTCGCCACGAGTTCCGACGGGGTCTCATCGCCGGTGATGGCGACGGACATCATGACCGGGTCCAGACCGCTTACCGACAGCATGAACTCCGCCTGGACCGGGACCGACAGGACTACGCCGTCCGAGACGAGAACCAGCGCCGCGGCGCCGCTCAGCGCATCGGCCCGGGAGAAATCGTCCGGATCGCCCAGGACTTCGTTCCTCGCCCCGGCGTCGGACCGGTCGACGATGATCGCCTTTCCGGGCATTATGTCGATGTGATCGTCCCCTGCGCCGCCGTCGATCCACACCGTCTTCTGAACCGTCGGTCCGGCGGTTACGGTGTCGTTTCCGTCCAGGGCGTCGATGATGATCGCCAGGAAATCGCCTTCGGAGGGCAGGAGCCCGCCCGAGAGGACCAGCTCCTTGTAGGCCTCCTGTCCGCCTTCGTCGTCGAGGTCTCGGATTCGCTCGATGTCGTAAAGAAGATCGGTCGGATCCCAGATATACGCTCCCTGGCTGTCCACCGCCCCGAAGTCCAGACGAACCTGTGCGTCGAACGTGTAGTTCCCGTTGTTGTCGGTCAGGCGGGTTATCAGGTGATGATCGGTGAGCAGGCCCGGTTCGGTGACGTAGTCTACGGTAATCACGTCGTCGGCGTTGGTGGCGCTGTAGTACCACACCCGGTCGGTCGAGCGTGCGTACGACTTCCACGCGTCGTCCTCGGAGAGTCCGAAAGCGTCCTCGAAGATCTCTCCGTCGCGCGTGAACAGCACGTCCAGGCCGGCTCCTCCGTAGAGGAAGTCCAGACCGGTTCCGCCGTAGAGCATGTCGTCGTAGTCCTGCCCCAACATGCGGTTGAGTCCGGTGTCCTCGCGCAGGATTGTCAGGTCGATGATCGTGTCATTCGGATCGGACGGGCCGATCTCAGGCGTCAGTTCGTATTCGATCGGATCGAACGTTTCGTCGCTGCTGTCGGCGGCCCATACGCGGATTTCAAAGCTGTTGGCCGCCGGCAGGCCCTCCAGCAGAAGCGTCGCCGTCGGAGCTGCGCCGTCGGTGCTGAGCTGCTGGACCGATTGAGCGCCGATCAAATCGTACAGTTCGACAATGAGTGAGCCGTGGGCCGACAACTGGGTCAGCGAGATGCTGTCGCCGGCCAGCCCGGGCGCCGACAGTTCGAATCGGAACCGGTCAACGTGCGCTTCGCTTACCGTGTCGTACAGTTCGTAGGCGTCGGCGATCGCCAAACCGCGCACCGCCGCCACGGTCTCCAGGGCGCCGAGGTCTACGTCGTTGACCATGTCGTCGACCATGTAGCCCTGGGAATTCACAAACACGCCGAACTGCCTTATCCCGTTGCCCACGCCGGGATCGGTCACGTTGACCGCTCCGTCGGCGTCCAGCGTCGGATCGAACGACCAGGCGTAGAGGTGATTCTCTCCCTGTCCGCCGATTAGATCGTCGTTGCCGGCGCCGGCGAACATCCGATCTTCGTCGCCGGGGTTGCCGAATCCGCTGTCGCCCCAGAGCCTGTCGTCGCCGCCGAAACCGTAGAGCCAGTCGCTTCCGATTCCGCCGTCCATGCGATCCCGGCCGCCTCCGCCCAGCAGGATGTCGGAGCCCTGGCCGCCGTCGAACACGCCCACCCAGTCGTTGCTTCTGTCGTTCAGGGGCGACAGGTCGACTGCGTCGGAGCCGCTCTGGAAGCCGATCACGTCGTCCCCGTTCAAACCGGATATGCGGAACTGCTCGACCAGCGGAACGCCTTCGGTGTCGAGCCAGTCGGCCAGAACCGAGTATGTCGTAATCTGCCAGGTTCCGTTGGGCTGCTGGACCGGCGTGGTGATCTCGACCCGCAGGCGATCGTCGCCGTTGTCGCTGAGCAGGATCGTATCGCCCTGTGTGGTGCCCTCGACCAGCAGGATGTCGGTGGCGTTGTCGTCGGGCCAGTCGCCCTCGGTGCGGTTCCCGAAGTGCCCGTCGAGCGTGTCGCCGTACTCGGCGTAGTAGGGATCGGTGTCGAGCTTGATTATGTCGATCCCGCCTCCGCCGTAGATCGTGTCATGCTGGTCCTGGCCTTCGAGCCAGTCCGAATCGCCGCCGCCCCACATCTCGTCGCGACCGCCGCCGCCGTAGAGATCGTCCTCGCCGGTGTCGCCCCACATCCGATCGTCGCCGCCGTCTCGGGCTGAGTCGGGATTGTTCGCGTAGTCCGGCCCGCGGAGCGCGTCTCCGTGCAGGTAATCGTTGCCGGTGTCGCCGAAGAGCAGGTCGTCGCGGATGTTTCCGTAAAGCTCGTCATTGCCCGATCCGCCGTGCATCTCGTCGCCGGCGAGCCCGCCCTGGCTTCCTGCATTGATGCTCGGCGCGAAGGCGTAGAGGTAGTCCTCGCCGCTTCCGCCCCAGATTCTCTGCCCGACCTGGCTGGAGAATTCGGCGGTGCTCGTCCCGGCGTCGCCGTAGAGCACGTCGTTTCCATGGTCGCCGTACACCTGGTCGATTCCGACGTTTCCGTGAATGATGTCGTTGTTCGACCCGCCGCGAATGATATCGTCGCCCGAACCGCCGCGAAGATCGTCGCCGCCGACTCCGCCGTCGATGTAGTCGTCGCCGCCTTCGCCGTAGATCACGTCGCTCATCCCCCCGCCGAACACGATGTCGGCCCCGCCGCCGGCCCAGATGTTGTCCTCGCCGTCGTCGAACTGCCCGTCGATCGAGAGTCCGGATACTATCACCGGGGTGATCATCGGGGGAGTGTAGACGTCGCCGGTGTAGTTGATCGCCTCGGCCGCCAGGTAGCCCAGCGGCAGCTCGAACAACGCCGGGTTGGACGTGTCGAAGTCCTCGGCTCCGTAGGTCTCCATGCCGCCCCATATGATGTCGGCCCCATCGCCGCCGCGAAGATTGTCGTCGCCGCTGTTTCCAACGATCAGGTCGTCGCCGGCGCCGGCGGTGATGTCGTCGTAACCGGCTCCGCCGTAGAGGCGGTTGTCGCCGCCGGCGGCGGAAATCGTGTCCCATCCGCCCTCGCCGAAGATCACGTCGTCGTCATCGGCCCCCGTGCCTGCGGTGATCACGGTGTCGTCGCCTTCGCCGGCGTATATCGTGTTGGCCCCGCCGTCGGACTGGATGTTGTCGCCTTCGGATCCGCCTTCGATATAGTCGTTTCCGACTCCCGAGCGTATCGTGTCGACCCCGCCTTCGCCGTATATGGTGTTGTCGCCGTCGAAAGCGTATATCGTGTCGTTATCCGCGCCGCCGATGATGTTGTCGTCGCCGTCGTCGCCGTAAATGGTGTCCGCTCCGGCGCCTCCGTTGATGTCGTGCGTTACTCCGGACTCGTTCGACCCGTTGTCGGCACGCCCGTCGAGGGTGTCGTCGCCGAGGCCGCCGATAATCGTTTCGCTTCCGGTCCCGCCGACCACGTCGTCATCGCCATCGCCGGCGTCTATGAAATCGTCTCCCGTCCCGGCGAATATATCGTCGTTTCCGCCGCTTCCATAGATCTCGTCATCGCCGCCGTAGGACCAGACATGATCGTTGCCTTCGCCGGCGTCAATATAGTCGTCGCCCTCGTCGCCGTAGATGTAGTCGTTTCCGGCTCCGCCCTCGATGGTGTGAAGCAGATCGGGCTCGGCTGTTCCCGCGGGCAGCGGATCGGCCGACGTGTTGGCGTACATGTAGTCGTCGCCGCCGTTTCCGAACAACTGGTCGCTGCCCAGTCCGCCGTAGATGTTGTCATTCCCTTCTCCGCCTTCGAGTACGTCGTTGCTCCTTCCGCCGTCGAGCAGGTCATTGTCGTCGCCGCCCATGAGATGGTCATTGCCCCATCCGCCGATGAGCGTATCCTCGCCGGCTCCGCCTTCGAGGGTGTCCTGTCCGCCCTCGCCGTGCAGGTCGTCGCCGCCTTCGCCGCCGATCAGGTGATCGGCTCCCAACCCGCCGAACAGATCGTCGTCGCCCATCCCGCCGTCGAGATCGTCGTCGCCGGGTCCGCCTATCAGCTCATCGTCGCCCAGTCCGCCGACCAGGGTGTCGTCTCCTCCTCCGCCTGAAAGCTCATCGCCTTCGGAGCCGCCGTCAAGCATGTCGTCGCCGAATCCGCCGTCCAGCACGTCGACCCCGGCTCCGCCGTCCAGGTGGTCGACTCCGTCGCCGCCGTATAGGAAGTCTCCGCCGTCTCCGCCGTACAGTTCGCTGTCGCCTGATCCGGCGGTCAGGACGTCTGAGCCCACGCCGCCGTCGAGCATTGTCGTCTGGTCCACGCTGCTGTCGACGGTGATCACGTCGTCGCCCACGTCGCCGTAGGCGACAATGTGCGTCACGTTGTCGTACCGCTGCTGGATTCCGAACGCCGAGACCACCACCTGGTCGGCGGTGTAGCCGCGGGTCAGGTAGACGTGATCGGCTCCGTCGGTCAGGTCGCCGTGCACCCTGTCGGCGGATCGCCGGCCGATGTTGAGCGACATGACGCCCGAGCCGTCGACGCTGGCGAGAATCGGAGTGGTGTCGGCTGCCGGAGCCGGATCCGGACGCGGAATCGAGAATTCGACTAGAGTCACGTCGGCGATGTCGAAGCTCTTTTCGATGCTGAACGGGTCGATGCCGATCTTGACGTACGCCGACAGTCCCGCGGTGACCGCGCCGCCGACGTCGAAGATCCAGATCGGCCCGAGCTGCAGATTATCCCACAGCTCGCCGACGCGGACCTTTCCGTCGTTGTTGTTGTCGTGCAGGTCAAAGTCGACGTTGACGCCGATCTCGCCCTTGACCCCGCCGCTGACGATGCCCAGGTTGATCTCGGCGGCGGCGAACAGGCCGCCGTACAACTGCACTTCGACGGCCTCGGGGCCGATACCCCGGGGGTCCTCCCGGTCGCTGATGTAAAAGCCGTTGAATATCTGAAGGATATCGCCGGTGTCGTAGAAGTCGAAGAATCCCTGCGTGTCGTATCCGAACGCGAAGTCGAACTCGGCGCCGACCCGCCCGCCGATGCGTGCGCCCAGCGGTCCGACTATCGGGAAGTACTGGCTGTAGGTGAAGTCCAGCGCCAACGCGGGCATGTCGTAGGTGACCAGGACAACATCCTTCTTGCCGAGCAGCAGTTGGAAGATGGACATCGGGTCCTCGAGTATCCAGAAGCGAAGCGGATCGTCGGCTCCGGGACTTCTGGCCGGGCTGCCTGGAGCCAGGGGGGCTCCGCCGCCGGAGTTCATCGCCCCGGTGGCGTTGAAGTAGTCGCTGGCGGTGCTGTCGCCCAGGCCGTTGACGGCGTTGCTTACGTTGTAGTTCGTAGCGGAGTCGTCCAGGTCGCCCGGCGTCAGTTCGTAGTCCGACAGGCTGCCGTTGACCGGGTCGAAGCTCGAACCGAGAGTAAAGCCGCCGAGGTCTATCCAGAGTCCGTCGTCGAAACTCGGCATGTCCAGAAGGTCTGCGATTGCGTCGGCCGCTTCGATGAATTCGGCGACTTCCCCGTATCCGAACAGCCTGGCCAGGTCCACCAGCGACGTCGGTCCGGCCAGGTCGGAAATGACCGGGATCGGCTCGGTCAATATGTCCAGGATCGGGCGGACCGGTTCGATAACGTCGTTGATCTTAGACAGCGTGTCGCCGAACAGATCGCTGAAGAATTCGCCGAGATTCAACCGGATATCGGCGAACTGGATAGTCGGGACGACCAGTTCGTAGTCGGTGGTGTCGCCGAACACCCAGTACAGGTGCAGTCCGCTGCTTATCGACGGGAAGCTGACGTCTCCGCCCATGCTGGCCAGCAGATCCAGGTGGATCGAGGCCCCGGCGTTCAGGCTGGCGTTTATGTCGTATCCGCCCGAGGCCAGTTCGCCCAGGGTCAGCTTGCCGTCGTCGTTCTGGTCGACAATGTCGACGGTGAACCGACCGCCGAACATATTGACGATTCCGCCGCTGGCGGCGAGGGCCTCCGGCGACAGCGCCCCCGACCCGATCAGGTTGACGTCCAACTGCAGAAACGCCAGTCGCCCCTGTGCGTCCAGGGAGTCGACGGCGACTTCGAAGAACACCTCGAGGTCTGCCGCGTCGGTCGGGTCGCCCGGATCGTTGTAAACGTCGAAGTAGACACCGTCGGCCTTGCTGACGCCGAAACCGAAGTCCAGTTCGAATCCGACGCTGGCGGAGACCTGGCCGTCAACGTCGAGTCCCAGTGCGGGAACTCCCAGATCCATGTCGAACGGTATCTCGAACTCGAGCAGGTCGGCTCCGAGGATCATGTCGAAGTCGACTTCTGAGTCGCTCATGTTCAGCACGACGTCGTCCAGCGTGATCTGCCCGTCCAACGTACTGTCCTTCAGCCAGTCCAGCCCGCCGGGTCCGACGGCCTCGAAGACCTTCTGCTGTACGAACAGGGCGGTCTTGTCTCCGGCCTCCTGGAGATTGGCGATCACTTCCTGTCGGAGGTCCCTGACGAACGTCGCGGCCTCCTTCAGCTTGTCGCCGATCAACGGCAGGTCCACTCCGAGCACCTGTCCCGACAAGGCGTCCTCGAGCAACATCAGCACGCCGGACAGGCCTCCCATGAGCGAGTCGAGCGAACCGGTCAGGTCGATGCTGTCGATCATCGCCCCGAAGTCGGGCATGGAGTTGACGACTATCGCCGTCGGGTCCGACAGATTGTAGGTCAGCGACAGATCGTCGAGCCGATCGCCCTGGGTGGGGAAGAATATCGGCAGGTTGACGTCGGCCTGGCCGGCTACGCTTACGTCCAGAAGGCTCGAGAGATCGCCGGCGCCCAGAAGTTCGCTGAAGTAGACACGATCGTCGGCGTTTGCGTCGACCAGCTCCATCGTAAACGATGCGGCGTCGGTTGACGGACCGTCGCCGTCGACGTCCAGCACCAGAGATCCGTTGGTCGCTCCGTCGCCTATGAACAGGCCCAAAGCGCCCAGCGCCGCCGAGAACTGTATGTCCGTGCCGACGACCGACAGGTCGGCTTCGACAAGATCGTTGATGTTGTCGCTGTACAGGAACGCAGTGACTTCCGGGGGGCTTGGATCGGACAGGTCCGGGAGATTCGTGAGATCCAGTCCGAGCGACAGGCCCATGCTCAGGCCGAGGTCGACGTCGAGATCGCCGGAGGACGCCACGCCCGAGTCGATCAGGTTCGACAGGCCCGGAATGCTCTGGTAGCCCGGAGGAAGAACGGAGTCCAGACCGCTCAGGTCCAGATTCAGCGGAAGAGTCAGCGGGCCGGGCGTCAGATCGTAGTCCAGGTCGAATCGCATCGCAGGAACGGCGCCGCTGGTGTCGATCGACAGGTCCAGATTCAGACCCAGTGCGGCCTGAAGAGCGGCCTGTAGTTCGGTCAGGCGCGTGGTCGCCTCGCCCTCGAACCGCGAGAGAATGTCGTTGAAGTCGTCGACGAACGCGAGAATATCCGAGATGCTCTTGCCGACCACCGGAATGTCAATGTCCAGGAAATCGAAGCTCCCTATCAACTCCATTATGTCGCCGGCCTGTGCGAGCATGTCGGTGACGTGCCCGATAGCCAGATCGCGGAACTCAAGCAGTTGATCGAAGTCCGGGAACGTGACGTTCAGCGTGCTCGGGTCGACCAGCAGATCGCTGTCGAACACGCTGGGCCAGTCGATGTCGATCGCCGGGGCGGCGCCAGAAAGCGAAGAAAGATTCAGGGCGTCGGCTCCAAAGCCGACGGGCAGATTGATGTCGGCCACGGAACTGATGCCGGTGTCCACAATAGCGCCCAGATCGCTCAGCGCCGCGCCGAGTTGGGCAAGCGACCTCAGCGACGGATCGCCGGGTGCAGCGGGCGGACCGCCGGCGGGGGGGGCTCCGGCCGGTCCCGCGAAGTCCAGCGTGATGTCGGTGTTGATCGTCCCCGAACCGTGATCTATTTCAAGGTCAATGATTCCGAACGTCAGTTGTCCGGTTATGTCCGGAGCCGAAATCGCCAGGTCGACGGTGAACAGCGCGTTTTCGAACAGCACGTGCGCGTCGGGCGCGTCGCCGTGCAGATCGACTCCGTCGATGACGCCGGTTCCCTCGCTGTCTCGTCCTAGGATGCCCAGGCCGAAGCCGGTCATCGAGCCGTTGATCGTCTGGACCTTGAATTCGGCGTCCTCGACCGCCGCCGAGGTGTGGTCGATTACCCTGATGTGCTTCTGGGCGCTTATCCACTTCGAGGCCGCCGCATCCCACGCCGCGTCGACGTCGACCCATTCGGCGGTGAACTTCCCGCCGCCCACGGCTCCGTTAAGCAGGGCCAGTACGTCGCCGACGTCGCTTGACGCGGTGTCCGACAGTGAATCGAAATTCACGGTAAATACAGTGCCGTCGCGCAGCGTGACCTCGATATCGGCCTGCGAGTCGCTGCTTACGCTGATCCCGGAGCCGTTGTGCAGATCGTCGAGTTTGGTGCTGGCGCCCTGGGTTATCGGATTGGCGAGGTTCTGCCCCAGCGGCGACAGGTCGAACCCGAGGTTGAACGTCATCCCGACTGTCGGCGAGATCGTTATTCCGCTTGACGACAGGAAATTCGAGAGCATGTTCGCCGCGTCGGCCCCCAGCAGCTCCAGGTCGATCGTTCCGTTCAGCACGTCGGTCGCCGCCGGAGGAATCGTCAGCGAATACATGAGCACGGGCGCTAAAATTCCACCGCCCAGATCGAAACTGTCGTGGTAGGTTATGTCGGTCAGCGCATCCAGCGAGGGGATAATGTCGGCCAGTTCGACCGCCGTGCTGAACGCCGGGACATTTTCGTCGCCGGGAAGGGTCAGGTAGTCGATGATGTTGGATTCGAACAACTTGTCCAGGCCCAGAACGTCGCCGAGCGTGACTCCCTCGGTAAACGGGATCGGCGTTCGGAACAGTTCGCTCTGACCGAAGTTGAACAGGAAGTCCCTGGTCTGGTTGAGCAGGCCCACGACCCGGCTGGAGGTGATGTTCTCAAAAGCGGTCAGCGCCCCGGGCAGGGTGAAGTCGACGACAACCCCCGGTCCTCCGAACAGGTCGCCGTCGGAAACGGTGATCCGCGACGTCGGCCCGCCGGTGACGCTCCATCCGCCTATGGACGCCGAGATCGGAAGCGTAACGTTCAACTGCCCCGACGTGCCCGCGGCGAAACTCACATGCGTGCTAACCGGATGCGACTGCAGATCCGATACCGCAACGTCGGCTCCTCCGTTAAGTTCGACGTTCACGTCCGCATCCAGAACGAACGATCCGCCGACGATCTCGGCGTCCAGGAAGCCCATCTTGATCGCGGTGTCCAGCGCGGCGTTCGCGTCGGCCTGAAGGCTCATGTTCTCAAGCCGCACGTACGCGGCCTGGGAGACGTCAGGGGCGGCGCCGAAGTCGATTCCGACAGCCGCGGAGAAGCTCATTTCGGCGGACAGGTCCAGGCTGGCGGCCAGCGAAGCCCCGCGGTCTGCAAGCTCCTGGGGAAGGTTCATCGCAAAGGAGGCTATGGCGCTTGTGGTGTAGTCGAAGGAGACCTCCAGCTTTTGTCCGACGAGGCTGGCCGACGCGCCGCTGATCTGACTCCGCGCCGGATCGTTGAGGTAGTCGGCAAGCCCCGCCATGCTCGGCGCAGCCGCCGCGGCGAAGTAGTCGCTGATCGCCTGGCGGATGTGGGAGTCGATTGCGGCTCCAATGTCAATTGCGCTTCCTATCGTCACCGTCTGGCCCGGGTCGCCCAGGCCCGGCAGTTGGTGTGCTACTTTGTCGTAATCGGCCAGTTCCGCTCCGAAATCGCCCAGACTGTCGGCCGCGCCGACGATCGCGTCCTGCATATCCTGGGTCAGCGGAACAGCCGGGGCCGCCAGGCTCACGTACATCAACCCCGCCATTTCGGCTCCGCCGTCAAACGTCGCAAGACCGCCGGGGATCTGGGCGTTGATAGCGTCGGATATCGCCGAGTTGCCGACCACTACGCTCTCGACCGCCAGGCCGCCGGATTCGGCCTCGCTTTTGATCGCGCCGACAAGGTCCACAAAGTCCTGCACGACCGGGCTGGGCGGGACTGTGAAGTCGACTTCCATGCCCGACTGGTGCATTCGCCCGATCGTACGTCCGGTTCCGGTGCTCCAGCCGTCTGCGGTCGACATGGCCGCTACGTCTATCCCGCTGACTGTCGAAGTCGCCGCTGCGACGATGTCCACGAGCCAACTGGTTCCGAACCGCTCGGCCAGGCCGGGGCCCAGCGGGGCGTGTTCGCTCCAGCGGGGGGCATGGTCGGAGTTCAGCCATGCGATCGTGACGGCATCCAACTGACCGCCGGCGTCGCCGGGAGAAAGCAGGCCGTTGGCGTCGACTGCGGATTGGAAAATCTGCAGAGCTTCACCGGCGGCCTGGTCGATCACGCCGCTGATCGACAGCGGATTGCCCACCCCGTCGCCGAAGCCCAGGAAGTTCAGACGCTGCTGAGCCCTCGCCGCGACGGTAGGGTCGCCGGATACTATCGCGTCCGTTCCGCCGGATGAATAGTCCGCTCCCACAGTGATTGTCACGTCGCTTTGCTCGGCGGGGCCTGTGGAGCTGGTCTCGACCGTAAGCACTATCTGGCCCTGGAATCCGGCGGCGCCCGGATCGCTGTCGTCGGCGAGATTCGACGCCGTCGACGGGGCGAAGTACATCAGGCCCGATCCGGCGAACGGAGATCCGCCCAATCGGTCGGCGTCTATCAATCGTCCCAGGACGGCTCCGTTGCGCTTGATGAGCGTATCCCCGGTCGGACCGTGAGCGACCAGATCCAAAGGCCAGCCCGAACCGCCCAGTTCGGCGCCTATGACGGTGTAGTCGGCCCAGCCCAGGTCGGGTCCCAGGTCAATTGAGATCAGGTCCCCGGCTCCTCCGTCGAAGCCGACGGGAGGACTTGACGCCATCGACAGCAGACCTCCTTCCTCGGGAGTCTGCGAGAGCAGATCGGAATGAATGCCGTTGCTCGGGGCCGACAGGTCGTCCAACTGTCCGCCGAGACCCTGGGAAAGCAGAGAATCCGCATCGAGAAGCAGTCGATGCTCCAGATGCTCCAGTTCCGGTCCGTGCGACGTGATCGGACTTTTCGGTTCCCGCCGCTTTCGGTTAAGAACAAATCGACACAGGCCGCGCATGTACTTAAGGGGGTCGTGGTGTGCTGACATTCGTCAATCCTTTCAAACGTGGGTCCGGCTGTATCCGTAACGTCCTCTGACAACTCCCGGCCGCGCGACTTGGTCTCCTCCGGCTTACAACACTCAATCCCGTTATGATCCGGATAAGCCAACTGATTCAAGGGCCAGTCCCTGCTGCAGCGAGACAACAGGGTCGGACGCCTTGGCGACGGGCATCTGCTTGCCAAAATGATTGATCTTGATTTTACCACCAGTCCGCCTGTGCACCAAGAATAAACTTCGGCGCATGCCGCTATATGAAGGCATTTTTATCAAATGAGTCCTGCTGTTTTTCAGCATCGTCTTGAAACTGGCGCCCGGGGTTTGTGCAGTATTGTAAGTCATGTTATAATAACTATTAATGATATTTCCTACAGTCCGTCGGGCTATCAGTTGCGACGAAGATTACGCGGCGTTTGTCAGGTGTATAACCATAAGCCGATTATGAGTTTGCGCCATATTAGCAAGGTTGCTGGCGATCATACGCGTGGTTTCCGGCTGGCGGTTGCCGCAGCCAAGAACTCGCATAAACAGTCATGTCTGGAGCGGAAATGGACTCAGGCAGTCGCTTTCGCTTCCGGCGCATCTCTCAGCGCGCGGAATCGAGTTTCCCATCAGTCGACGTATTGGATACAATCACGCTGAAAGCTCCGCGATTCCGTTGTGCATCGGGACGGACGCAACTCCACCGGGAACATTGCGGGAGCCGGGAAGTGGAATCTCGGGTATACTGTTCTGTCAGTTCGAATACTCCCTATGAAAGGATAGCGATATGAAACTCACGCGACGCAAATTCATGGCCGGGGCTTCCTGCGGGGCTCTGGCCCTGGCGCTCTCGGTCACCCGTGCGGCTGAGAAACCCGCCGCAAAAACCGCTCTCCCCAAGGCGTTCATCGACGGCGCGGGCGCCGGTTGGCGCGCGATGGTCGAATCCGATTTCGAGAAGGTCAACTGCCCCGAAGATACGTTCACGTGGAAGGACGGCGCCATCTACTGCACCGGCAAGCCGGTGGGCGTTATTCAGTCGAAGAAGCCCTACAAGAACCTCGAACTCGTCGTCGAGTGGCGTCACATGAAGCACGCCGGTAATTCCGGCGTGTTCGTCTGGGCGACGAAGGCGTCGCTGGACAATCTCAAGAAGGGCAAGGGCCGCCTTCCCAAGGGCATCGAATGCCAGGTCCTTGACCACGGTTACGCTGAGAACTTCAAGAAACGCCACAAGAAGGACCCCGACTGGTTCACGACCAACGGGGACGTCTTCCCCTGCGGCGTGAAGATGAAGCCGTTTGCGCCGGTTGCTCCAAACGGGTCCCGCAGCTTCCCGTCGAAGAACCTCTCCAAGGGCGTCAAGGAGTGGAATCACTACTACATCCGCTGCATTAACGGTGAAGTGAGGCTGTGGGTCAACGGTGAGGAGGTGTCCGGCGGCACCGCATGCGATCCGGCCGAGGGATTCCTCTGCCTCGAATCGGAGGGTTCGCCGGTGGAGTTCAGGAACCTCCGCATCCGCGAACTGCCCTGACGCGGTCAGCCGCCGGCTCGCTATGCGTATGGCGGCCGGTGAGTTTAGCTTGAATCAGTTTCGCCGCAGTGGTAGCCTGACCTGTGGTTCGTGAACTTCGAGTGACCCTGAGGAGACATATCATGAAGCGCAAAGTAACTCGTCGCAGATTTCTGGAAGGCAGCGCAGCGGTCGGTCTGGCTGTCGCGGCAGCCCCGGCGATTCTCAGCGCAAGAAGCCCCGGCGAAAAACTCAACATCGCCTGCATTGGCGTCGGCGGACGCGGTCGGGCGGACCTCAGCGGCGTCCGGGGCGAGAATATCGTCGCCCTGTGCGACGTTAACGCCAGGAATCTCGCCAAGGCCGCCAAGGGCCTTCCCAAAGCCAAGACGTATGTTGACTGGCGAAAGTGCCTCGAGCAGAAGGATATCGACGCGGTGGTCTGCGCGACTACCGATCACACCCATGCGTTTGTCAACATGTGGGCGATGAATCGCGGCAAGCACGTGTACTGCGAAAAACCGCTTGCGAATTCCGTGGAGGAGGCCCGCCTGGTTCGCAAGACCTACCTGAAGAACAAGGGCAAGATCGCCACCCAGCACGGCACCCAGATCCACGCTTCGGACAACTATCGGCGAGTGGTCGAGATGATCCGCCGCGGGGCGATCGGTAAGCCGCTGTCGGTGCGCGTATGGTGCAGCCGCAAGCCCGCCGGCGGAGACTATCTCCCCGCGGTCAAACCCGTGCCGGACCACATCGACTGGGACCTGTGGACAGGTCCCTCGCCGTTGCATCCGTACAATCCGGGCTATTTCGGAAGCTGCCTGACATGGAACCGCTTCTGGGACTTCGGCAGCGGCCAGATCGGCGACATGGGCAGCCACATGATGGACCTGGCGGCCTGGGGTTTCGATCTGGGCCTTGCCAGCAGTTGCAAAGCCGCCGGTTCGCCCCAGAGCGACGCGACGGTTCCGACGTGGCTGACCGCCGAGTGGGAGATACCGGCTAATGACTGGCGTCCGGCTGTCAAGGCCTACTGGTATGACGGCGGCAAGAAGCCCGGCGTTCCTTCGGGCGTGTTCAACCGGGACGGCATGTTCAAGGGAGTGATATTCAAGGGCGACAAGGGCTCTATCGTCGCCGATTACTCGTATCGGATCATGATGATGACCGGAGACATGACCCACTACAAGTCGCCGACGGCCAAGGACCTGATACCCTCGTCGATAGGACACCACAAGGAGTGGATCCGCGCGTGCAAGACCGGCAAGCCCACGACGTGCGACTTCGACTACGCCGGCAAGTTCATCGAGAACAACATGCTGGCTCTGGTGGCTTACCGCGTGGGTAAGAAGATCTCCTGGGACGCCGCCGGCAAGAGCCTCAAGGCCAGCGGCTGCCCCGAAGCTGATCGGTTCATCAAGAAGACCTATCGAAAGGGCTGGACGCTGAACGGATAACTCCATTTGCATACGAAAGAAGACACCTGCCATGGCTGATCAATTTACGCGACGTGAGTTTCTGGCGGTTTCGGGGGCGTCGGGAATCGTGCTGGCCGGAGCAGCATCGGCGGCCAGGCAAGCGCCGGGAGAATTCAAAACGAAACTCTACAAATCCCTCATCACCGGTAAGATCAGCGAGAAATCGCTGGCGAAGATGAAGGCCGCCGGCTTTGACGGCGTGGAATGCGGAGCCTGGGGCGCCAAACCCGCCGATGCTGAGAAGGCCCGCGCCATAGCCGAAAAGACCGGCATGAAGATCCACTCGGTCCTGCGGGGCTGGATGGGCATGAACAACCCCAAGAGCGTCGACGGTTCGGTCAAGTCGCTCGAGACGGCGCTGAAGTCGGCCGCCGGATACGGCGCTTCGGCGGTGCTGGCCGTTCCCTGTCGAGTCGGCGGCAAGGGCCTGCCCCAGCCGTGGGAGTTTGATATCGAATTTGACGAGAAGACCGCCATGGTCACCCGCGTGGTCAAGGGCGACAACACGAAGTACAAGGCTTACATCGAGGCCCAGAATCTCGCGACGAAGATGTCCCGCGAGGCGCTGAAGCGGGCGGCCGCCGTCGCCGAAAAGACCAAGGTCGTCATCGCCGTCGAGAATGTCTGGAACAACCTCTGGGTCAAGCCGGACCTGGCGGCGAGTTTCATTCGTTCGATCGACAGCCCGTGGGTGCAGTACTACTTCGATATCGGCAACCACGTGAAGTATGCGCCGCCGGAGGAGTGGATCCGCGCGCTGGGCAAGATGATCGTCAAATGCCATGTCAAGGACTTCAAGCTCAAGCCTGACGGGCGCGGCGGGAGCTTCTGCAATATCCGAGACGGCAGTGTGAACTGGCCCCTGGTCAGGAAGGAACTCGACAAGATAGGCTACAGCGGCTGGATGACCATCGAGGGCAGCGGCGGTTTGAGCATGGAAGAGAAGTCCAAACGCCTCGACCTGATCATAGCCGGCAAGTGAGACCCGCAAAATCCGTATGCGAAAAACCGGGGCGGTGAATTTACAGGAGTATTGTCATGGGCGTTAATCGTCGCGGGTTTCTGGCGTCTTCAGTTGCAGGCGGCGCGGGCGCATTACCGTTTGGATCGAAGAGCAGAATATCCCGCTTGTTGGGAAATGATCTCGGCGGAGGTCTGGCCAGCCGCCTTTGCCGGAGCAAACTGGAGATGCTGTGACAGGGTATAGTAAACTATCCGGGACCACCGCAATCGCTGGGACGACCACAGGATTGAAGGGGGCTTCCATCGTCTTGCCCCAGGGGGTATAATCCCTTGAACTAAAGGAAACGCCGCTTCGGCCAGGTATGGCGGACCACGCGAGACGGCGGCCGCCTCTGCTCGGTTGAGCCGCAGCCGACAGCCGAGGAACGAGCCCATGATGAGAGCAAAAGGACAGCTTGAGGCCGAGATCAGCGAGGCCATTATCAAGTTTGAAAAGGAGTACATGGGACGGGGGCCTGATGAGACCAAGAGCTACATCATCGATGACATGATCCTGGTCCGCCTCCGAAATGTGCTTACGCCGGCTGAGAAGCAACTGGCCAATACCGACGACTATGTGGAGGGCAAGGCCCTGATAAAACGGGTGCGTATCCAGCTTCTGGAAAAGGCCAGAACCCTGTTGGAGTCGATCGTTTACGATGTCACCGGACGAAGAGTCGTGAGTCTGCACACGGACATCAGCACGGTCACTGGCGAGCGGGTGATAATCTTCGCCCTGGATGGAGTTCCGAGTTTCACCGATCGAGTCGATTGACTTATTCTGCTTGGGGCGACTCCTGCGCTGCGCGTTCGGCTTGCACATGAATCGCCGCTTGTCAAAGGAGCTTGCGGGCTTCCTGAAACTTTTCCGGATTCACTGAACAAGTGGTGAACCGCCTGTCCGGGGCTATCATTTCTCCGTCGTCTGCAAGGGCGCGTAGAAGGGAGATTTCTGTTGACATGCTCGCCTTGGGCCGTTAGAATCATTGGCGTAGGTAGAAGACCAATACAAAATAACAGGCAGATGGACGGGAGGTGGCCCTGAGGCTACCTGCTGGGAAATGGGCCGGCAAGCAGTGACGATGTCCGAAACTGCAGCCGGCTTTTTGTTTGCCTTGATATAGCGCCGGATAAGTCGTCAGCGGCCCTCGGCGGGTGGCTTGACGGAGAATACGGGCCAGTGAGCGCCCCGGTTCGGATGTGTCGGCTGTTTCCCGCGGCTGACGGACATTCCGGATCGGACGCCCCTGGCCCTTTTGTCTGCCTGGATGTCGCCTTCGGGACAGGCCCCTGGCCAGAGCGTTCGAGTTTGCGGCTCAGGGAGTTCGCAGGCCATTCAGGGCCGTGGAGATATCGATGAACAAACAAGATCAACTGAAACGGCAGATCATCGAGGCCGTAAGGCGTGTCCATGAGGATCAACTGGCCGTCACTTGTGAGTCAATCACAGTTGATTTTCATCCCGACAACCTGGTTATGACGCTGTCCGGCGCGACATGCCCAGCCGAGAGAGAATATGCTCAAGACAGGAATGCTCGTGAACTTCTCGAGAGATTCTACAACGAGTTATTCGAGGTCATTAAGCCGATTCTCGAAGGCAAGATACAAGAGATCCTCGGGCGGCGGGTCCGACGATCAAGGCTTAACATCGACCCGTGTTCCGGGGCCGGTGTCATTCTCCTTACGTTGGCTCGCGAGGCATGCCCGTAAGGGTCGTTAGAGTAAGGCAATCGCCGGGAGAACTATGATGAACAGATCAATATTTGCAGACGACGGACATATGGTCATCCCGACATCCCAATGGCGACACAGGGATGCCGACGACGGCAAGGCCCGCTACGTGGTTGACCAGGCGTATTGTCAGCAGGGATGCAGCATTCTTGATGAGGAGCATCCGATCCATGGATACCCGGGCCTGCGCATCGGCTTCAGCAGGCCCGGTATGAAAGGTGAGTTTGTCCTTTCGGCGATCCAGAGGGATTTCGACAAGATCGTGCTGAGTGGTGAACTTGTCGACGGGGTGAAGATCGACCTGTATTGCCCCCATTGCGGGACGCCGTTCGCTACGCTTGCCAACTGCAGATGTTCCGCCGGCGCGCGGATCGTGACTATTGGGCTCACGCCCAAGCTCGATTTCAACAACGGCATTGCCTTCTGCAACGTCGCCGGTTGTAAGAACGAAGCGTTTGTGCTCTCCGGTCGCGCCATCGAGTCTGTCTGGACCAACGATGGCCGCTACTGAGGACCGCGGTTCCCGCGAATGTTGCGCAACGGAGCAAAGTGAACAACGGCGAACCATCCGGCAAGTGAACTGAATGATGCGATTCAGCGGGATAGCCGGCACGAAGGCCGGCGGGACCACCGCTGTTAGTGACGAAGAAATGCACACATGGTGTGAAGAGGCGTTTGGCGCCAAGGAGAAATAGCATGCAGGCATTACACGAATCGAACATTACGGGGCTTCCGCTGCTGACGCGAGGAAAGGTGCGGGATATCTACGATCTGGACGACAAGCTGCTGCTGGTGGCCACGGACAGAATATCCTGTTTTGACGTGGTTCTGCCCACGCCAATCTGCGGCAAGGGCCGGGTGCTGACCGAAATGTCCGTCTTCTGGTTCAATAACACCGAGCACATCGTCGGGAACCATTTTGAGACTACGGATCTCTCGGATGTGCCCGCCGGCAGCGGCGATCTCAGGGACGTTCAGGGCAGCGCCATGGTGGTCAAGAAGGCCGTCCCGCTTCCCATCGAAGCTGTCGTCAGGGGTTACCTGGCCGGTTCGGCATGGGCGGAGTACGAGCAAAACGGAACGGCGTGCGGGATTGAGATGCCAGGCGGCCTGCGCAAGTGCGACAAACTTCCCGAGCCGATCTTCACGCCCGCCACGAAGGCCGAACAAGGCGATCACGACGAGAACATTTTGTTCTCACAAATGCAGACAATCGTTGGAAATGACATAGCCGAAGAAGTCAGGCGGATCAGTCTGGACCTGTATGCGTTCGCCGCGTCATACGCCGCGGAGCGCGGGATTGTCATCGCTGACACGAAGTTCGAGTTCGGCTATGACAAATCAGGAAAGATAATTCTGATTGATGAGGTCCTGACCCCCGACTCCAGCCGCTTCTGGCCGGCTGAGGAATATGAACCTGGTCGCGACCAGGCGAGTTTCGACAAGCAATATGTCCGGGACTATCTCGACAGCATCGGTTTCAACCGAACGCCGCCGGCCCCTGAGTTGCCGGACGAGGTGGTCCGCGGAACAACCAGGAAATACATGGACGCTTTGATCAGATTGATGCGTTGACGAGCATGACTCAGCCGAAGCCCCGAACCGGTCTGGGCGGTAATAGTCGGATAACATGTGTGAACTAACACTGTATTAGGAGTAATAGCGATGATAGGTTGTCATTTAGGAAGAAATTTTCAGGTTACAGTCGCCGGCGGATCGTACCAGGACGGTCTGACGGCGGTTATCGAAGGCGTTCCGTCTGGAATGCTGCTGACTGAACAGGAAATATACGGCGATCTGCTGCTC
>Ga0180436_10000182_pt1 | contig 66976 bp, 56 predicted proteins | sample SS_ome_2_FD_132434 | JGI IMG/M metagenome (GOLD analysis project Ga0180436, IMG submission 132434) | Hypersaline lake sediment archaeal communities from the Salton Sea, California, USA - SS_3_S_2 metaG | ecosystem: Environmental > Aquatic > Non-marine Saline and Alkaline > Hypersaline >...
CCTGGTGCGCCTGCCCGTCGAGAAGCGCGATATCCTGATTTACAGCAACGCCGATACGCCGTGCCATCGCCGGATTAGAATGACGGTCTGGGCCAGCTTCGACGGAGGCAAAACCTGGCCGCTTAAGCGGCTCGTGTTCAAGGGTCCCGGCGCCTACTCCTCGCTGGCGGCCGGGCGGGGCGGGACCAAGAGCGAAGGCTGGATATACCTGCTGTTCGAAAGCCGAGGCGCCAGATTTGCCCGTTTCAACCTGAGCTGGCTGCTCAAGGGCGAAAAAACCGGCGACGGCCAACTGCCGGAATGGGCGCGAGGCGGGGTGAGCGACCGGTGATCATTTCAACAGGCGATTCATGGGTCAGTGGGGTCAGAGCCTCATTAGTCATTAAGGAGTCAGGATCCCGGAACGCAAAAGCATGATTGTTGACTCGCGCGGATCGGGGCGGTGCTTGGGCTGGAGTTGCCACGATTCGATTATACCCGCAAGAACCTAAACGCGTCCATGCATCTGAACAATCAGCTACGCTCGCTCGACGGCGCCGGCAATCGCCCGGGTGTCACGGGCAAGAAGTCGGCAATTCCGGCTCCGGAAGGCCAATGCCGCAAACATCTCATCAATTACGCTTTATGAGTCTCGGTCTCATTTCATCCGCTGTTGCCGGCGGAATATGCATAACAGGATCACGACGATCAGACAAGCGGTTACAACAACGGCGAAGTAAACAACATCCTGGTGCTTTCTTGGCAGCAGCTTGGACGCCAGTCCGACCACAACGGCTGCGGAGACAACGAACAGTATTGCTTTGGGGATGCACCCACGGGACCCCGATGCTTCAGATTTCTTTTGACAGGACAACCGGAGGCAGTATGATAGTAGTTTCTACTCAAAGCGTTTGAGGCGATATGATAGGTGAAAGAATGATGCGGGAAGTTGGCGAGGCGCCGGTGAATGGCCGTGAAGTCGGATTGGCGACTGTGCAGTTGGAGCAACTCTCCGCGATCGCAGCTTCCGTTCCTGCAATACGTTACGATCTGCGTGTGCTTAAGGCGATTCGGCGGATGATCCAGTCGGTCGATCTCTACTCGCGCAGGTTGGCCAGCGGACACAGGATCACGGCCCCGCAGTTGGTGTGTCTGCTGGCGATCCTGGAGCGGGGAACCGTCTCGGTCAAGGGTGTGGCCGCCGAAGTGCATCTTAGCCCCAGCACGGTGGTGGGCATCTTGGATCGACTGGAAGCCAAGGGGCTCATCGAGCGTCACCGGAGCCTGAAGGACCGGCGACTCGTTCAGGTCACGCTGACCGACCAGGGCCGACAGACGGCTGAGGCGGCGCCCTCACCGTTGCAGGGCGCCCTCGCCGAAGCGATGGACGCTCTCCCGGAATCCGAGCAGGCGCAGATTGCTGAGTCGTTGGAGCGTATCGTCGAACTGATGCAGGTTCGCCACGCGGATGCGGCCCCCATCCTGCAGGCAGGGCCGATCCAACCCGCACCGAAATAAGCATTTACTACAGGCGCCGATGAAACTCCGACATCCCCCTAAGGAAAGAACCATGGTTTACGAGAAAGAGAATGAGGCGAAGGCCAATTTCGATGATGTCTACACGGCGCCGACGCCGCATGCCTACATCGCCACGATGGCCAGGACGGGCTACGAGATTGGTGAGGAGGCCCGACCTTATTGCACGGCGGCGGTCGAGCTGCTTCAGGAGTGCAACGGCGACGTCTGGCCCGTACAGATGCTCGATGTCGGGTGTTCCTACGGCATGGGATCGGCATTTGTGAAGTATGGCTGTTCGTTTGACGAGATGGTCGCCTTCTTCGCCTCCCGCGTACCCCGGGAGTACGTATTGGCCTGTGAGGTGGTGCGGAGTTGGCTTAACGTGACCTCACCGGCCTGTGATGTCCGGACTGTCGGACTGGACAGTTCCGAACCGGCGCTTAAGTTCGCTGTCAATGCCGGCATGCTGGACGGCAGCATCGCCAAGAACTTCGAGGATTCCGAGACAACCCCTTCAGATGACGACATTGGCTGGTTCCGAAGCTGCAACCTGATGATATCCACGGGCGCCATCGGGTATGTCACCGAGAAGTCGCTGGACGTGATTCTCCGCCACCTGGGGCAGGCCCACCCCTCAGACACCGGTCCGTTCGTGGTCCTGACCATCCTCCGCATGTTCGACGCCGAACCCATACATCGCGTGTTCGAGACACACGGCATGGAGTTTGGCCCGGCGGCCGGCATCCGGCTGCCCCAGCGCCGATTCGAGGACGAACGTGAGCAGGAGGAGGTATTGCACATCCTGCACCGAAAGGGTCTGGACACGCGGGAGTGTGAAGACCAGGGGCGACACTACGCGGATCTGTACATCGGCGCTCCCACCGCCGAGCAGTTTGCTGATCTGCTCGAATGCATGCGGAACGTCCAGGGCCAATGTGACGTGCGGGCCGAACCGGCCTGCTATATCCAGCGATAGACCATGATCGTCTATCAGAACATCACCAAGAGCTTCGACGACTGCGTCACTCATGCGGTCAACGACGTATCCCTCGACGTCCGCCAGGGCGAGACGCTTGTGTTGCTCGGCTCCTCCGGCTGCGGCAAGACGACACTGCTGAAGCTTACCAATCGACTCCTCGACCCCACCAGCGGCACGGTCATCGTCGACGGCCGCGACGTGGCGTCGCAGGACCCCATCGCACTGCGGCGCAAGATCGGATACGTCTTCCAGGGCATTGGCCTGTTCCCGCATATGACGGTCGAAGAGAACGTGGCCATGGTCCTGCGCCTGCAGGGCCAATCGCGGCGCGAGCGCCGCCGACGCGCCCACGAACTGTTGGAGATCGTCGGGCTGAAGCCCGATGCCTACGGGCGGCGCTTCCCCAGCGAACTGTCCGGCGGGCAGCAGCAGCGGGTTGGCGTGGGGCGCGCCCTGGCGGCCGACCCGGCGTATCTGCTCATGGACGAGCCTTTCGGCGCTCTCGACGCCCTGACCCGCGACACGCTCCAGCAAGAGCTGCTGGCCCTGTCCGAACGCCTGTCCAAGACGATTGTCTTTGTCACGCACGATATCTTCGAGGCCCTGACCCTCGGCGACCGCATCGCCATCCTCCACGCCGGACAACTTGAGCAGGTCGGCACGAAAAGCGAGGTTCTCCGTTCGCCGGCCACGCCGTTCGTCCGCGATCTGTTTGCCAAGCCGGCGGAGCAATTGGCGGCCTTTCAGGAGATGCTGTGATCGCGGACGTCACATGGACGGTGTTTCTCTCCGAGCGGATGGGGGAACTCTGGTTGCGAACAGGCGAACACCTGATGCTCACCGGAGTCTCGGTGGGGCTGGCGATCCTGATCGGCATCCCGCTGGGAATCCTGGCCGCCAAGGTCCGGTGGCTTCGCGGGTCCGTCACCGGCGGGGTGGGCATTGTCCAGACGGTCCCCAGCCTGGCGATGCTGGCGCTGCTGCTGACGCTGCTGGGGAAGATCGGCACGCTGCCGGCCATCATCGCCCTGACGCTCTACGCCCTCCTTCCGATCGTGCGCAACACGCTGACCGGACTTCGCGCCGTCCCGACTGCGGCAGTCGAGGCCGGGCGGGGCATCGGCATGACGCCCGGCCAGCGCCTCTGGCTGATCGAGCTTCCGTTGGCCAGACCGGTGATTCTGGCTGGCGTGCGGACTGCGGCAGTGGTCTGTGTGGGCATTGCAACACTTTCGGCCTTCATCGGCGCCGGCGGTCTCGGGCAGTTCATCAACCGGGGACTGTCACTTAGCAACAACCGCCTGATCTTGCTGGGCGCCGTCTCGGCGGCCATTCTGGCCCTGCTGGTCGACGGGGCGCTGTCGGCCCTGCAATGGGGGCTCAAGCGCCAGCGCAGCCAAGGCCGGCGGGGGCGACCAGCGTTGGACCGAGTGCTTCGCCCTCTGGCCGTGGCTGCGCCCGTTCTACTGGTCTTGCTGGGCGCCGCGGCCTACGCAGCGACGAGACTCAATAATTCCGTCGATGCCTGGGGCGCCGGCGATTCACAAGGCCCAACGATCCGCATCGGCGCCAAAAACTTCACCGAGCAGTTCATCCTCGGGGAATTGATGGCCCAGATGATTGAGTCCCATGCAGACTGCAACGTCGACCGGCGATTTAACCTTGGGGGCACGATGATCTGTCACAGGGCGCTGGTCTCCGGAGAGATCGACCTCTACGCCGAGTACACCGGGACGGCCCTGACGGTTATCCTGAAGGAGAAGGGCCTCGCCGACCCCGACGGCATCCATCAGGCAGTCGCCAATGGCTACCGCAGGCAGTTCGCAGCCGAGTGGCTCGGGGCGTTTGGCTTCAACAATACATATGCGGTCACCATGCGGCGGAAGGACGCTGAGTCACGGAATCTGCGGTCCATCTCCGACCTGGCCAAGCACGCCAAGGACATCCGCGCCGGGTTCACCGCCGAATTCAGTGAACGTCCCGATGGCTATCCAGGCCTCCGGAAGGCCTACGGTCTTCGGTTCGGCCAAGTGCTCGACCTGGATCCGGCCCTGATGTACCAAGCCGTCGAGAAGGGCGAAGTGGACGTGATATGCGCCTTCGCAACCGACGGCCGCATCGCCGCCTACAAACTCAAGCCCCTCCGTGACGACCGCGGCTTCTTCCCGCCCTACCAGGCCGCTCCGGTCGTCCGGCGGAAGACCCTCCAAGACCATCCTGAGATCCGCGAGGCCCTGCATCGTCTGGCCGGCCGACTCGACGACACGACCATGCAGCGCCTGAACTATGAAGTCGATGAGAAGAAGCGCGCCCCGGCCGACGTCGCCCGGGAATTTCTCACCCAGCGCGGGCTGCTGAACCCTGGTGACCAGACGCACTAAGGCCCGTATGCGTGTGAATCCGAGAGGGGGAAATGCTCAACCGAATCCTGCATTGTGAGATCACGGAAGTTCACGATCCGGTGGAAAGTCAGCATATTCGCGTCGTGCTGGTTGTGGGCCCCGCCCAGTCCGTCGTCGTGCGCGGTCCGTATCGCAGCGATGAGATCATTGCCGTCAAACAACCAGTCGGCGTACTGGAACCCGTGCTTCTCCGGGTCTTTATGATATAGCACGACGCAACGGACTTCCCACTTACGCAGGTCTGCCGAGCGGCTGAGGGCCAGGGTGTTGCGTGTGCGTTCTATGTTGTAGTTGTGGTGCTGCTTCGGAGTGAAATTCGAAAGGGTCCAGTAGTATTTCGATTTCGGGTCATACCTGATTGTGAACTTCTTGCATCCGCCGGGAAAATCGATGAAGTCCTTTTCCGGATCGAATGATGCTGTCTTTCCGTCGTCGCTTATATGGATGATCGCCGCCTTCTCCTGAGGGAAGCGGTAATCGGCGCGGAGGATATCGACGATCTTTCCGTCGGGCGCGGCCACGGCGTTTCCCTCAAGCCACCCCCCGAACTTTCCCCCAAGCCATTGTTTGTCCATGGGCAGACGATTGCTGATGGTCCAACTGGAAGCCTTGAGAAGATCGGCATCAACAGGGGCTGACATCATGAACGCCCTGAAATGGGCGCCCCATCCTCCCCCGCTCTTGTTGTCCTCCATACCTCGCCAGATTCGGCCCTTGTGAATAAGCACCGGGACAGGGGCGCAATGACATCCTTTTTCTTTAACAAGCAGGCCGCTGTCGGCATCCTTCGGTACGGTCCAGGTCTTCCCTTGATCGGCCGATTTCCGGATCACCGCCCTGCCATACTTCGCGTCCGTACCCATCAAATACAGAGCACTGCGGTGGGCAAACAGCGTCGCCCAGAATATCCCGTCGATTTCGGCGGTGCGGCTCCACGTCTTTCCCCGGTCCGTTGATCGAAACACACGAACGACTCCTGTCCCCCTGCCTGGCCTCCCCTTGGCGAACAGGTCGTGGGAGGCGGCATAGCTGCCGTCCGGCAACATTGCGATGCTCGGCGATCCCACGTAGTAACGGGTTGATGCGGGGCTGTGGCTGATCACAACGCCCGGAACCGACGACAGGTCTGCTTTTGGAGACTGGCCCACCGCAAGGAGCGGCCAGAAAACGACGCTAAGCAAGAGAAATGCATTCTTCATATGACTCTCCTCTATTTCAACTAAGTCCTTTTCGGAGTAGTTGCCGCCGGGTAGCCGGCGGAGTCAGCGATTGGCACTTGGTCCAGCCAACAACCCACAGTCGAAGACGAAGGACCTATCACCCGAGAGTTCGACCGCAATGACATTCCTGCCTCGTTTAAGTAACTCACAGGTTCCGGGCTTAAGCACTGTCTTCAGATGGCTTTGGCCGCTCTGTGCGGGGCGCAGGATCAGCTCGCCGTTCAAGTAAATTGCAGCCCTGCCGCTGAGCCTGCAGTCCAGAACGATCCATCCATATTGCGAGGGATTCTCCACATTGAAAGCCACGCGAAGCAGACACCGCTTCTGTTTCGGACCCTTTTTGGCCTTTGGGCCTCCGGACGCAGGCATGACAATCTCGCGCCATTCGCCATCCGCAAAGCCCGCTGTCCGCCACCCGGCCGGAGCGGTGTCGCCGCAGCCGATATACTTCCAGCCGGTGGACTTCAGGGGCTTGGCGTAGTGTCTCGGGTACTTCGCGCCGGCAGGGGACTCCCAAACCGAACAGTGGGCGCCTTGCTGTTGATTCTTTCATTTGTCACCTCATTTCGGGTATAGATGTTTAGGACCCGTCGATTTAGTCCGAACGCCGGTTGATTCAATTGTATCAACCGAACGCAACCTGGTCGCCCAACTTTTTCAATATTCCGATCCGATTACGCCGTACGGCTTTGGAGTTCGGGGGACAATATGCAACTCTCAGGTTTTTCGGGTTTTGCGTTTCTTGGCCTTCTTCTTGCCGGGCTTTGGGGCCTGCCTGCCGAAGGCGCGGCCGGGCTTCTTGGGCAGTATGTCGCGTGACAGTAGATCGCCTATCATCTTCACAAAGCTCTTGTCGCCCAAAGGCCGGCCGGTGCTTTCTTGCTCCCGCATCAATGCCGCGAGTTCCGCTTCATCGCCCCATGACAGATGATCGGACCCGCCCGCCGAAGGCTGGCCAGGTGAAATTCATCCCGGCAGTACGATCGACGAGCCAGTCGCACTCGGCCGCGGTCTGGATCCCAAATGCTGCGCTTGGCTTTCAGCTTCGCTCTGCATTGGGGTCATGTCCTTGCCGCTACTCCCGCCGCCGTCAAAAGGCGCCCTCCAGTTTTACATCGAAGTGGTGAACGCCCAGGGCGGTCCACCGAACACCGGCTAACGAGAGAATAACCAACTCGTTTCCGCCCGGCTTCAGCAGTTTTCCGGGTCTGCTGTTGAGAGTGACAGTGTCGCTGAAGTCGCGAGGCAACTTCTGATTCCGGACGATCTCGGCGCCATTGAGATACACCTTGGTATTCGTGCAATATCTGCCCTGAGCACCAAACCTCAGCGTGCGGTATAGTTTCCGTGTATCATTGGGAACCTCGAAAGTAGTTCGCAATACCGCCCAATGCTCGTTGGGCCAGGTGCAGGGAAGGGTTGTTCTACACCAGCCCGCTTTGTCGAACTTATCCGAACGCCAGTCGCGCGGCAGATCATCTTTTCGCTCGGCGAACGCAATGTGCCAGGTATGATCTTTCGTCAAATCGACCCACTCCACCTTCTTCTTGTCTTCTGTCTCCTTCCTCTCTACTTCGTCTTGCGGAATGGGATGCTTTTGCAGATAAGCGGTTGCCCATTCCTGGTAGACGCCCGCCTTGTTGTCAGCAGCTAGGTTTTCCATAAACTTCCGATATCCTTCGCTATCCGCACTTTCGACGACCTCCCCATTAGGGCCAATTTTCTTGCCCCGAGCCCCATAGAAAGTTCGGCCGATCTGGAGCACGTTCTTCTTGTCCCGAGCTGTAATCGCTGCGCGGTATCGATCGGGCCTGGGGTCATCCGCGGCAATGACAGGCGTCAGACCTTTGAGTCTTTTCTGCGCCAGATAGAGATCTCCGATTGCAATATCGTTTTCAATGGCGCTGCACGTGGTCTCGATGCTTTTGACGGTTCTCTCGATGATCGACCGCAACTTGGCGGCCGGCTCTGACTGCTCCTTTGCCAGCAGTTGGCGCGCTTTGGCGTATTGTCTCCGCTGAAAGGCTTCAACAGCACCGGCCATGGCGCCGGTATATTTCCGCCCGAAGGGACTCCTGTCGCCTCCAAGAACACGCAGGCCCTTACCCGGTATGGCATAGCCAAGCGTGTAGGCTGCCGCGGCCGGATGCATTACACGGCCCCCCGAATAATAGCGATGATTATCTGGTCCGGGGTTGATGCTGTGATCGTGACCACGCAACAGGGCATAATACCAGCGTTGGCCGCGCATGAACCTGGCCAACGCCTCTTTCCCAGCCAGTGATGCGCCAATCGGTCCCCACATATATCCGTGGAAACTTCCGCCATGTCCGTGTTCGCGGCTTTGGTATGATCCCGCTGTGACAACGGCGCATTTTCGCGATATCTCACCACCGGGTTCTATGAGATTCCACACGATGGCACTAAGCGCATCTTTGCCATTACCGTTCGGCAACAGACCCTTTGCGGCTGCATCGGTGTCTGCGGCGTAGTCCCCTCTCTTTATTGTGCGTCCGTAACCCAGATGTCCGCATGCCCCGCGAACCCTGAAGTACTCTCTCGCCTTGGCATAGCCGTCCTGATCGACGTCAATGCCGGCCTCCTTCATCAACGTCCATGACAAGAAGCACACCAGTCCAAGTTGATTCAGGCGATCGTAACCGGTTCTCACACTCGCTTGGCTAGGATTGTAGATTCCATTATGAGTCCAGGCGCCATAGTAAGGGTCCTGGGTGTACAGCAAGACGTCACGATAGACCTTGAGCGCCTCCACCGCCTGAGGATCACCGGTCGCCAGGTAGTATTCCGCCAGAAACAGTGCCCTATAGGCAGGACCCCAGACGTGAATCTTTTGGTGGTTCCTCATCGAGCTCTTGTAGCCGGGACGCTTTGGTGGATTATCGTAGAGTGCGCTTTGAATGACTGAAATCGCCAAACGCCTCACCATATTAAGGTATCGCGGATCCTGTGACGCAAGCAGGTTCAGCCCGGTGTAGGCCGATAGGCGACCTCCTGATGCTTCTTTGCCTTTGATCTCGTCGTATATGAAGGCGCGTGCATCCGCCAGTAGCTTTGCAGCCCTGGGGCAGTCGTACGGAGATGAATCACTGTAGGCGGGCAGTGTCTCCAACCGCAATGCAACATCTTTGAGTTCACGATCGCTTACCAGTGTTAAACTCAGCTTTCCCTTGTTCCGCGGCAACTGGCTCTTGTCGATCTCTTCGCCCAGTATTCTGCGAACGGTCTCGGTTTCAAACCTGCGGCCGTTCGCGCCAATCAAGGCGTCTCCCAACTTGATGACACCATCGGCTGGAGAGCCCGGTGCAACCGCGGACACCATGATATTCGGACCAAGGTAGTAGCCGGTTAACCCCGTTGGCCCCAAAGGACTTCCACTTGTGTTCCCAACCAGAACCCGGCTAGGCGACTCCCATTCATGCATGGGCTTATTTAGCTCGATCGGTGGTTCGAAATCCTTGCCGCCCTTGTCCCATGTGTCCGTACGAAACGGCATAAGCGGCATATTTTCGCCATTCACGACGTTCCCGTCAGCCAGAGTGGTCCAGGCGTAACGTACAGTCGTCGCCTCCGGCATAGCGGCGCGTGACACCGCGATGCTGTTGCCGGTGATCGTTGCTGCTGCCGGAAGATACTCATAGGCATCGGCCTGCCCCTCCTTGGTCGGTCCGCCCACCCAGAATCCGCGCACGGCTTCGCCGTCGCTGGTTTTAAGTCCTTCCGCACCGCCATCGGCAAAGGTGACGACAAGTTTGTCTCCTACCGGCTTGACGCTCTTATGCAGCAGCTTTGGTTTGGCCTTATGTTTTTGATAGACAGAGTCCAGCGCCCAATCCAGGCAGCGCGCAGCCAGGATCTTCTCGTCGCGCGGCTGCCGGCTGTCCTGTTGCCGCAGATCATGTGCAGGGATCAATGCGGCATTGTTCGTCTCGCTGCACACCCGTGCCACCACCTCACGGTATCCGGTCAAGTAGCTTGTAAAGGTATCCCTGCCGTGGGCCTCGTTGCCCGAGCCGCAGGCCTCGATGACACCGAACGACAGCTTTTCATCGCCAAATGTCTTCCGCCAGTCGGCAATGAAGTATGGAAACGATTTCATCTCGTGTTTGTAGCGCAGGAACTTGTTGTAGGTGTAAGCTGTCCAGGTGTCATTGCGCATTTCCCTGTAATCGAGATCCCGGCCCTTTTCCTTGATGTCCTTGAACACAAAGCTCGGATAACAGGCGCCCTGGTAGAGCAGTACGCCGCGCAATGTCAGGTCTTTGATCGGCGTCAGGCACGCGTTGTAGCAACCAGACATGTACAGCAGCAGATGCCCGGGGAAAACGGGTTCGGGCGTGAACGCTGATCTACCAATCTCCCCAACGAAATTGTGCCGCCTTATGTCGCCTTTGATGTACCGGCTATGCGATTCAATGTACTGGCGATGTGCTTCTTCAGCATCCCACTCCTTAACGTCTTTAGTTGTTGTTGTCAGATCTTCTCTTGCTGACCGAAAAGTCGCCGTCCCGGACTGGCTTATTGCTTCCGGAGACATCCACGATTCAAGGACGCTGACCCCCATCGGCATATCTATAATGCCCACTGGCACTGACAGCTTCTTGCTGAGATCACGTGCAAACAGGAAAGCCGCACCGGTCATCGCGCGACTATTGGCTTTCGTACACACCTGCCACGGACCATGGGCGTTGGTCTTACGCATCGGAATCGTGACATCGAATGGAGAGTACAGGATCCTGCCTCCCGACAGGTCGCCGCCGACGGGCAGATCGGCCTGCGGCTTGGCGCGTGAACAGCGCTCGATGTGAAAGTACCTGACCTGCGGTTCATCGGTCGCTTCGTCCGGTTGGGTGGCCGCCAGGGAAACGTCTATCGATGTCTGGCGCCCCATGAGCCACACCTCGCCCACCAGCACGTCGGAGATCTTAATGGTGTTCCTGGAGCGACCCTTGACGATCAAGTCTTGCGGTGTTGCCGTACCCTTCACCGGTTTGAGCGTCACCAGCCACCGGCCGTCTTCACCCGCCACGGCGCCGACCTCCTGCCCGGCAAATGTGACCGTGATCTTCTGTCCTTTATCCGCCCACCCCCAAACCTTGATCGGTTTCTGCTGCTGCAAAACCATACGATCACCGAAAATCGTTGGCAATGAGACCTTTGCCGAAGCGGAAGCACCACTCAAAACCAAGGTCAGCACCATGAATGTTCTGATTGTTTTGTTTGTCTTCATCATTTCTTCCTCTATTTTGTCTTTACACCGGATGTCCCCTCAACCAGCCACGGAAGGTTGAACCGGTAGTGCAGTCGGCTGCTGATCAGGTGTATCACTCCGTCGGGCGTTTGTGTCGCCGCAAGATATCCGCCATGTTCGGCCCGTGTCGGGGTGGCCGTGAACTTCTTTGTCCACGCGCCGCCGTCAAAGTCGCCTTTACCAGGGGTCAGCAGCTTCCTGACCGGCCAGGTCTTGCCTTCATCAAACGAGACGGCGGCGAACAGGCCGTAGCCGGTGAACTCCTTTCCTTTCTGATCGACAAAGGTCATTCCGTTTGCTTTGGGTTTGCTTCGAGGGGACGTGAAAGACGCGAAAAGCAGCGGTCCCTCGGCAAGCCGTTTAAGGACCAGCCGCTGGCCGCCCGAGATTGGAGGGAAACAACTGGCCTTGTAGGTCCAGGTCTTGCCGAGATCGGAAGATATGCTCATCGGCATCTTGCCGTTGATCGTGGCACCTCTCCCAAACGCCAGCAGCCTTCCGTCTTTCAATTCGGCCACCTTCGCATGAATGCCGGCGATCGTGCCTCCACCCTTTCCGCCTTCGGTGTAGTGCGGCGCCGGTTTACCTTTGCCTGGATCAGTCCAGGTCTTGCCTTTGTCGTGACTGATATGCAGCGCAGTGCCATTTACTTTGCCACCCGCATCGCAATTCTGAATCAGTGCGCCAGCTTTTGTCATAAGCGTCCCTGAAATCACTTGGTTACGAGCGACGAACCTGTCATCAATGAGCATAGGCGACGTCCAGGTTACGCCGTTGTCTGTGCTGGTGCGCATCAACAGAGCCAGCCGCTTCCAGTTAGTCACTCCCTTGGGCGCCATACCGTTGAAGTGGTAAATCGTTCCATGTTCGTCATGGAAAATGCTGGAACCGTGCATGTTGTGGCCGTGCACTTTGAAAAACACGTTGGCAGGGTCCCACGCTTCCTTGCCCGCCCTCAGACGGCTGGCCACCACCGTCAGAATGGGTCCATATTCCGAATTTGTTGAATACCAGATTGCCAGCAGATCACCGTTCTTGAGCCAGGTGATTGACGGCTGATGATTGTGCGGGTAGAAGGGTTCATCTTTGTCAGTAGGCGGTATAACGAACGGTATTGGCCCGGTGAAAAGAGGTTTCTTGCTTACCTGTTTCTTCCAGTCAAATTCCTTCTGTGAAACATCACGTGCCCAGCGTGGAGCGGACTTTACCGGTATGGGGGTCATGCTGATGACCCGCTCTTTGGTCTCTTCGGTGGTGAAGTGCCGATACGTCAGCGGTCTTCCGTTGTCTTGCGCATGGGCACTGTATGCAGATATCAGTATAGCGATGGTCGCGTTCAACAGCTTGGCGGTGTTCATAGTTTCTCCTGTCTCCTGTAAGGTCGATGCTCTTGAGCTGAGTGGTCGCGATGATCATGTGGACTCAGTCTCGCTCCAGATAGGCGGTATCCAGCACTATGTGGTGGATGCAGTTGCGCCCATAGGTATGCACGACGTGCAGTTTACCATCGCGTGTCTGCATGATTGTCGGATAATCCATGCTCTGGCGACCGTCGGACCAGAGATCCTCAATGATCACCTTCCACGTCTTGCCGTCGACCGATCGGGCCAGGCCGAGCGGGGTGCGGCTTCTGGTCTTGTTAAAGACCAGGAAATGCACGTTCTTGCCGGTGGTCACGGCGTGCAGCCCTTTCGACGTGGTGATCGGCGACTTTCGGATCTTCGTCCAGGTGCGCCCGCCGTCTCGCGATTCGGTGTAGCCGTTGTCACGAGTGAACGCGGCCAGATGCTTCAGGTCTTTCGAAAGCGTGACGAACGACGGCTGTATGGAGCGGCCGTCCATGATCGGGCCGTAGATCTTGACGCCGTGTTTCCGGCCGGTCCAGTCGCCGGCCTGGTAATGTTCGAAGTGCGTCTTCCACCCGGTCGGCGACTCGGTGCTTGAGCCGCACAGCAGCGAGCCGTCAGGCATGATCAGCGGCCGGTTCTTGACCGGGCCCGTGGCGTGGAAATTGTACGGCTTGAATACCGTCTCAGTTTGAGCGTTGCGAGGAATTTCGGGCAGCCAGATCCGATCCGACCACGTCTTGCCGGCGTCGTCGGATGTGCGGACGGCGCCCCACCAGTTCTTATACCCGGCCGCCCGGCCTTCACCGGTGACCTTGAACCAAAGGTAGATACGGCCGCTGCCCGGGTCCGTGAACAGGACCGGATTCCACGTCGAAAACTCTTTGTCCTTGCCGTCCACAGGGCGCGTGCCGTCGTCGACCACCACCGGCTGGGACCACGACTTGCCGGGAGCTTTGCGGCTCACCCAGATGTCGACGTCCGCCGCATTCTCGCGTGTGCCGGCGAACCACGCGGCCAGGAGTGTGCCGTCCTTGGCCTCGGTAATCGATGACGCGTGCGTGTGATGCTTCGACGGCAGCGGGCCGTGTGGAATCTTGTGGTGTTCGAGGACGGCTTTCTCGCGGGTGAACACAGTCGGCTCCGGTTTACCGGAATCTTGAGCACGGACAGTGTATGCAAATATCAGTATCGAGATGGTCGTGTTCAACAGCTTGGTAGTGTTCATGGTTTCTCCATTTTTTCCTTTGGCGGGATCAGCAAGATCGCGCCTGACCAATTCCCCTGCGGCACCGATACCGATTCTCCCTTCTTAACGTTCTTCGAGAATACCTCCATGCGCGTGCGACCCCCGTCCGAATAGCAGAATGACATCCCGGTGGATGACCAGCCGTCCATCGTGATGCCGCCCTGCTTCGTTGCCGTTGCTGCGAAAAGTGTGGTTCTCTCTTCTGCAGTCACCTTGATAGTCAACTGTCCGCCTCCAGCGGTCCTGGTGAACTGCCAGCCGGCAAACTTGTCGGGCACATCATGCCAGGTGTAAGTGCGGTTGCTGTACGCCTTACCGCCGTTCTTGAGAACCCCCAGTTCACATCCCCTGCCGCTCACTTTGATATCGGATCGCTCCAGTGAGATTTCATCTTGACCTCTCTCTCTGACAGAAGGGGGGACGTTGCCCCGCTTCAGCCACGCCAGGTTAAATCGATAATGAATGGCGCTGGAGATCAGGTGGATCATGCGGTCCGGGGTCTGCACCGCGGCCAGGTAGCCACGGGGCTCAGCTCTCGTAGCGCTCATCGCAAAACCGCCGGTCCACGCGCCTCCATCCTGTCGGCGTGTTTTTCCGTCCGTCATGAGCTTCTTCACGGGCCATGTCTTGCCGCCGTCGTACGACAATGCTGCGAACATTCCCTTACCCCAAAATGTGCTACCGTCAGCCGCCTTGAAATCCATCCCGGTAGTAAAGGAAATGAACATGAAACAGCCCTCAGGTAAGCGCCGCAGAACCGGGCGCTGACCGCCTCTTATGATAGGGAATTCCGTCTCATGATAGGTCCAGGTCTTGCCGCCGTCTTCCGAGATGCTCATCGGCATGCGGCCATTGATCGCATCGCCGCGACCGAAGGCGACAATCCTCCCGTCGCTCCATTCGTCGACAGCTGTATGGATGCCCGCTATCCATCCTCCCTTGTTTCCTTTAACAAACTTCGGTTTGTCGGCGCCCTCGGAAAGATCCTTCCATGTATCACCATTATCCCGACTGACGTGCAGGACTGAACCTCCATGCCCCCCGGTTACCGCGTCGCAAGGCAGGTAGATAGCGCCTTTCTCCGCTTTGAATGTGCTCGATATCGGCATATGGCGCAGGCCGTGCTCAGGATGTATGACCTGCGGCGGGGACCAGGTCATGCCGTCGTCTGTGCTGGTGCGGCAGAGAAGAGCCAGCTTGGCCCAACCTGTATCGATGGCCCAACCGTTGAAGTGATACAGCCTGCCTTTGCCGTTCTGCCAGATGGTCGGGGCGTGGTCATTGCGGTCCGGCACATCCCAGAAGAGATCGGCTTCGTCCCATTCACTACAACCGAGCCGCAAACGGCTTCCGGCAATTGCGAGTTCGCGACCACGCTCCCGGATCGTGCTGTACCATACGGCCAGCAGATCACCGTTTTCGCAGTAGGTAATTCCGGGACAGTGATTATGATTGGAATACAGCGGTCCTTTCATCCCCGTTGGGATCTTGACAAAAGTGATCGGCTCCGCGAAGTAAGGCCTGGACATATCGACAGGCGGCTTCCAATCGTGTTTTTCCCTCTTCACACCGCGAGCCCAGCGCGGTGTGGGTCTTTTATCCACGTATTCACCTTCAGGCATTGGCGCCTGGACAACACGAAAGCCCAGAACGGGGATGCGATCAGCGGGCAGATCTGCCAGGCGGTTGCTCGATGATGCCTGCCCGGCCTTCGCCCGCCACGTGCCGCCACGCGTAACACGCAGATCCCCGGTCCTGCAACCCATCGGATCCTTCTTCGCCGCGGTCGGGTATGGCCCGTACCAGTCCAGGCACCAGTTCTCCACCTTACTCGGAAACAGTTTTGGGTTCGTGCGGCAAGCGTATTCCCATTCCGCTTCGGTGGGGAGACGGTACGGCTTACCTTCCTTTTCGCTGAGCCATCTACAAAACGATACAGCGTCGTTCCAACTCACGAGAACAACGGGATCGTCATCTCCTTTTGATTTCCCGGACCTGCCGCGCAATGATTTGTGCTCAGGATCAAACTTCTCATACTGGGCGTTTGTGATCTCCCTGGCGCCAATGAAAAACGGGGTCGATAGAGTCACCTTGTGCACCGGCTTCTCGTCCCAATCACCGCCATCGTCGCCCATCAGGAAGTCCCCGGCCTCAATCTTGACAAGCTTGACGCCTATGGAATTGACCAGCTCCCCTGCCGGGCAATCGGGAACAACGGTTCCGCAGGCCAGCAAGATGAAAATTAATACGATTTTTTTGGATGCTTCACCAAACACTGTTGGAAGTCTGTTAATTTTCATGGTTTTTCTTTCATGTTTTTTGGATGCTTCACCAGGTAGAATCTGCCGTCCTCGGCCCCGATCAGGAGATCACGCACGCCGTCCCTGTCCCAGTCGACCGTCGTGGGGCTGGTGGTATGGCCCGCCAGCCGCCTTTTCGTCAGCTTCCCCTTGTCGGCAAAAACGACCTTGCCGTCCTTTTCGCCCATGTTCCTGAGAAAGTTGATGCTCTTGGAGTTAACCAGCAGATCCGGCCTGCCGTCGCGGTCCCAGTCGACTATGCAAAGCTTGCGCCGTCCGCTGCCGCCGGCGCTTCTGTTGTTCAACTGAAGCAGCCCGGCAGCGCCTTTAGCGTTCCCCTTGTTATCGAAAGTCCCTCCCTGGAAGATCCGCCTGCCCGGATTAAGCACAAGCCTGTCCCCTTTCCGCCGGCGCCGGAACCAGGCAAGGTATCCTTCGTGGTCGAGCATCACCAGGTCGTTCAGTCCGTCTTTGTCCCAGTCCGCGACACAGGGGGTCGTACGCCACTGCGTGGCCAGTTCCTTGCCTTTCGGGTCCCACCAGTTCCAGGAAGGTCTTGGCGGCTTGCCCGTCCATTCGACCTTTATGGGTGCAGCCTCAGCCAGTTCGGGCACCTTGCGGGCGCCGGTGTTCCTGTACCAGACGACCTTTCCCCAGATGGAGTTGACGACAAGATCCGGCAGCCCGTCGTGGTCCCAGTCGGCGACGTAGAGAGTCGTGTAGCCCCACTTGGCCTCACAGGGTCCCTGGATGGAGCCGTTTGGGCCTGCCTGAATGCGGATGGTCTTGCCGCCAGCCTTCAGGAGAACGGGATTAGCCCATTTCGGCGGCGATCCGCCGTCCAGGTTCTCGAAGAACCCTATGTTCCCCGAGGTGTTGCCGCAGATGAGGTCCTCATCACCATCACCATCCCAGTCAAAACTGAAAGGAGTCACAAGCGCCCCGAACTTGAGGTCATCTGCGGCCTGCTTGAAATAGGCCGGCTGTTTGAACACAGGGATACCTTCCTCCTGTTTACCCGTGTTCTCCACCAGTGCGACTCGCCCGTCCTCATCGCCGCAAACCAGGTCAACGTCCCCGTCCCTGTCCCAATCGATCGCAGTGGGTGTGACCATCTGAACGTGCATGGCCACTTTTTCCCCATCATATTCCAGGTAGACCCCGTCATCATACTTCGGTTCTTTGCGGCTTCCGACGTTGCGGAAGTAGGTGAACCCGTCGAGAAATTCGCCGCAGACCAGGTCCAGATCGCCGTCGCCGTCGAAATCTGCGAAGTTGGGAGACGGCATGCCGAAAACATCGACCGCTTTGCCGCCGGCCTGGACCCTGAAGGGATTCCCGTATTCGGGTTTGTCACTGGTCCCTTTGTTCGGGATGATGAAAACACGTCCATGCAGCGGACCCCGGGTCCAATTACCCTTGGCGTCAAAGGCGTTGTCCCATCCGTAATCGCCCCAGGCCCCGGCGCCGAAGCTCAGATCAAGGCTGCCGTCGCCGTCGAAATCCACGTACTTCCACTGTTTTGCCCGGATACGGCCTGGTCCGGCATCCAACTTCGGCGCACCTATCCCCCGGGACCTGCCGAACCCCTTTCCGAGGAAGTCGATCCATTTCTTGGCCGGCTTGTACTTACCCGCCACGAGAACTCGCGGTGTTCCGTTCACGTACGAGACCTGGACATTCCGCATGCCTCCTCCAACCCGGACAGCCTTCTTGAAGACAGGCATTTTCACGTTTCCGTCGGGGTTCTCGAAGAAGTATGTCCCGTTGTACGGCACATCGGGGCAGGAAACCACCAGGTCCAGGTCGCCGTCCCCGTCCCAGTCCATCGGCAGCGGCCAAGCCCAGAGCCCGACTCCAAGGTCGGACTTGAGACCGGGATTGTTGAACTTGACCCGTTCGGCGGACGACACGGTGAGCGGCGAGGTCAGGATTGACGCAAGGACGAATATCAGCGTTTTTTTCATAATAGCGCCTCACTTTCATTCATGGCGTTTCGGACTTCTTCAAGGATGTTGCGGATTTCTTCCCGCTCGGGTTCGCGGAATCGATGGAACGGCTCGGCCATGAAGTCATCGCATACGCCCATGATCGACAGGGCGCACTTGACGCCCTTGATGACCCTGGAGGAATGCCGGCCCACCTCGTAGAGCCTGTGAATGATCTTCATCACCTCCCCGATCTCCCGTGTTCTCTTTTCATCTCCGCTGACGGCGGATTCGTAGCATTGGACCAGCAGCCGCGGGAAGAGTATCGAACCGCCGTTTACGCCGCCGTCGCCGCCGAGTTTGAGCGACTCAACCAGCAAGTGCTCCGGCCCCATGAGAACCGACCAGTCCGGGCGCCGCCGGTGAAGGGCGACCAGTTCGCCGAAGTACCCGATGTCGCCCCCGCTGTCCTTGATGCCCGTGATCTTCTCCATGGATGACAGGCGCCGGAGTGTCTCGATATCGAGCGTTGTCTTGGTCATCTCCGGCATGTTGTAGAGTATCACCGGCAGCGGAAGCCGGGGAACGATGTCCTCGAAGTACTGGATCAACTCCGCCTGGTCCGCCGGGAAATAGTACGGGGCGGTCAGGACGACAGCCGACGCGCCGGCGTCGGCCGCATGGACCGCCATGTTCACTGATTCAACAAACGCCGTGTCTGAGACCCCGACCAGAACCGGCGCCTTTCCGCCCACGAGCGCACAGACCCTGGTTATCAGTTCTCGGCGCAGGTGATAGCTGAGGCTCGGCGCTTCACCCGATGTGCCCAGGATGAATATCCCGTGGACGCCCCCGTTGACAAGGCGCTCCACAAGGCGATCCAATCCCCCCCGGTCCAACTCGTCACGCCCGACCAGCGGCGTCACCATGGGCGATATGATTCCTTTGAAAAGAGGCTCTTTCATCCCTGAGGCTCCGGTATCACGGGCATATCGATACGCCCGTCACGGTTTATTCGCTCGAAGTAGTCCACGGCGCTCTGTCTGCTCTTGCGTATGTGCCTGATGATCACGTCGCACGCCGCGGCGCCGTCTTTTTCCTTGAGGGCCTGCCAGAGTTCCCGATGATCGCTATAGGCGTCGGCGATCATCTCGGGATTCTGCTGGGCGACCTTGCCTGTAAAGGAACGCGCCAGGACCTGTGTATCTGAAATGATCTTCGTGATCCTGCGGTTGCCCGAAGCGTTGATCAGGTATAGATGGAACGCCTGATCCGCTTCCACGATTCGGCTGGTGAAGACCTTGTCAGCCGCCCTGGACGGGTCTTTTTCCACCTGCGCCGCGACATCCTCAATGACGCGGTACAGCTTCTGGAGGTTCTCGAAGTCCTCGGCCCGCAGCCTTTCCACCGCCGTGCGGACGGCGAACGTCTCCATGGCTTCCCGGACTTCGAAAATCTCTATGACATCCCTCAATTCCTGCTTTTTGACAAGAGTCCCGTAACGCGGGATCTGCTCCATAATGCCTTCGATGACCAACTGTCTGATCGCCTCGCGCACCGGAGTGCGCCCGATCCCCAGCTCCTTTGACAGAATCTGTTGCGATACGCTCTGGCCGGGCTCAAGTGCGCCCGAGACGATCATCGAAAGGATTTTCGAATGAGCCTGTTCAGTCAGCGATCCGTTGTTATTGCTTGTGTTCATTTTCCCTCTTCATCGTCCACACTGTGAGGTTGGTCAGCGGAGGCGCGTTTTCGCTTCTTCGAAAGACAACGGCCGCCGCGCCGCATACGCCGAACATGACAAGGTTGCCGATAATCGCCGTGTAGTACAGGTCGAACGGGGGCAGCGGCGCCAGTTCGTTCTTTCCCAGGACGATGTACACCGTGTATGTGACGGTTGCAATGATTCCCAGCCCCGCAGCCCGCCAGTCCCCCCATTTCGTGAAGACGCCGAAGAAAAACAGACCCAGGATGCCGCCGCCGAGAATCGAACCCAGGGTCGTCGAGACATCCTGCATGGTCTTGGTTTTCGCGTAAGCCAGAAGGATCGCCAGCGCGATCATGACGATTGCGGCGCAGGAAGCGACGATCTTGGCGACTCGAAGGTAGTGCCTCTCGTCCCTGCCGGCGCGGATCTTGTTGCGGTAGATGTCGGTCACAAACACCGCCGAAATCGCGTTCATGGACGAGTCCAGCGAAGACATAGCCGCGGCGATCGCCGCGGCTATGATCAGGCCCGATACGCCGGGGGGCAGGTAGTTCATGACGAAGTACGGCAGGATCCCCTCGGCCTTGCTGGTCCCGTCCAGCATGGCCGCCGCCTGCGGCGAGGGGTTGTGGATGAAAAAAACGTAGAGGGACGTTCCCAGAAACATGAAAAACGCCCAGATGGGAAGACGGCTCAGCACGCTCCACCAGACGGCCTTCCTTGCCTCGGCGTCGCTGGCCGAAGCGCAGTACCTCTGCACGACATTCTGATCGGCCGCAAACTCCTGAAACCACCACGTGACGCCCAGGAGCAGCATCATGAGGCCCGTTTTCTCGGAAACAGCCCAGCCCCAGCCTACGGGAACAAGCCTGCCTCCTTTCAGTTCTGAGAAACTGAGTTTTCCGTCGCCGGCGGCAGTGCTTATTATCTCTCCGATGCCGCCCGGTATTCGCGAGACGACCAGGCAAAAGACCACTATCCCGCCGAGCACGAGAACGATTGTCTGAACGACATCAGTCCAGACCACCGCGCTGATGCCTCCGACGATGGTATAAGCGGCGACCAGGATCCCCGCTATTATGATGCACTGCCATATGTCCCAGCCGATCATGGTCTCGAGAAGGTTGCCGACCAGGAAGAGGACGATTCCCAGCCTGATGAACTGTGACAGGATGTAGGCTATGGTCCCGTATATCCTTATCCCTTGCCCGTACCTCAGTCCGAGGTATTCATAAGCCGATGTCTTCCTGCCGGACCTGTATAAAGGGATGAATACATAGACTGCCAAGACCGCGGCGACAGGCATCAGGAAATTGGGGAGCATTCTAATCCAAGCCGTCTTGTAGGCGTCTGCGGGATAGGCGAGAAAGGAAATGGAGCTGATTGACGTGCCTACCAGGCTCAGGCCTATGACCCAGCCCTTGAAGGACCTTCCGCCGACGAAATACTCCTCTGTATCCTGATTCTTCTTTGAAAAATAGTAGCCGAGATAGGCCATTGCGCCGAAGTAGATGGCTATGACCGTCCAATCCAATGTATGCAGTTTGCTCATCTTTCCCTGTCACCGCCTGATATATCAGTGATATATTAGCGTGGTCGCAATGCTCATGCAAGGGGAAAATTATCAGACTACTGAGCCCGACGGTCTCGGGTGTCGGGTGTCATATCGGTTTTGGCTGGACAATACCCCCAAAGACCGTTACAATACAAGTGTATTTGGGACATAGGCCGCATCAGTTACTGGAGGTCGATTAATTCTCAGGAGTCAGAGCATGCCCAGCAACAAGTTACCTGTTTTCACTTATCTCGCAATCCTGTCCTTCCTGTTACTGCCGGCAGCTTCATTCGGGGCCGAAGTCACCTACTCACTTGAACCGTACAGCGGATTCACGCCGTCGGCGGTAAACAACGATGGTGTCGTTGTCGGCACGGGAACGGTGGATGCGAACCCACGGTCCTTCTATTGGACCCCAGAGACGGGAGCCGTTCGGTTTGAAGCCAGCCACGCCTACAAGTACTGGGCCAACGACATCAACGACAGCGGTTTGATCTGCGGCAATACCCAGTATATCCCGGGCGCCGGCGGAAATGTCTCGGCATTCGTCTACGACATGCACTCGGGCGAGTACATATCCCTGGGATACCCTTCTTCCCAGGATTATGACTACATGGCCTCCGCCTACACGATCGCCGAAAGGTCCGACCTGCTGATCGGAGGCAGGCGCAGGTGGACGTACAACTACGCAGGAACACTATTCACCGCCGCGGGCGCGATCCTCCAAAAGGCCGGTTCCGGCGCCGCCTCGCCCACTACGATCGGCGGCACGTCGGACGTGTACGGAATCACAAGCGACGGCAAGCTCGCCGGTCGGATCAACTCAAGTGATGCTTTCTATCGCGACGGGACTACGGTGCACACGCTGCCCGGCCTTACGACGGGCGCGACCGAAGTGGTCTCCGACATGAACGAATCCGGCACCATCAGCGGCTATGCCGACAACGCCGACGGCGTAGAGAGAGCCGTCACGTGGGTTCGCAGCGAAGCTCCTACTGATCTGGGAGTGCTTGCCAACACACATGCTGCGCCTGGCTCACAGAATTCCCGGGCATACGAGATAAATCGCTACGGACAGGTCGTCGGGTGGAGCCAACTGTGGCTGGACGGAGTCTCCCATCGCCAGACGCACGCATTCGTCTATCAAGACGGTGTCATGCGGGATCTGAACGATCTCGTCCCGACCGGGACACCCCTCCTGACCTACGCCTACGCGATCAACGACAAAGGCCAGATAGCGACCGAAGACGGCCTGTTGACGCCTCACTACGTGGCTGACGCCGGCTTCGACAGCGGGACCCTCGGCGACTGGACGCAGGCTACGGCGACCGGTACAGTGGGTTTCACAACGGACCCGGAGGACACCGCCAACACCGTCCTGAGCCTGACGACGGGTTCTCCTGTCGCCGCAGCCCAGGTTGTCGATACGCCGAACCAGCCCTTTATCGTCGAGTTCGACTACCGTTTCGACGATCTCGTCGGGGAGTTGACGGTCTCGGTGAACGGACACGACCTCCTGCCGAGCGTTAGTCCCGTCAGCACCGAATGGATGCATGCCGAACGTCTCGTGAACGCCCCGGCCCTTATGGGGCTGGACGACGTGTCGCTTCAGTTCTATCTCGATACCGCGGTCGGTTCATCGACCGTGCTGCTGGACAATGTGGCGATCACGCCCGTTCCCGAGCCGGTCTCCGCGGTCGTGCTGCTGGTCGGCCTGCCCGCGATAATCCGGAGGCGCAGAAGCAAGCGCTGACAGGCCTTGGTGTCCCGCGGCGAGCGAACCCTGCGTTCTGCGCGTTCCGAGAACACCTTACGTAGTATTACTGCGTTCGTTGTGCTCTTCGTTTCCTGAACTTCCTCCTGAGCCCTTTCGGGCTTGCCTGCCGAAGGCATGGCCGCGTTTCTTCGGCGTCAGGTGGCGAGAAAGCTGCCGGCGGATCTTTCTGACAAAACCCTCATCGTCCAGCGTCCGGTCGGTGTTCTCGAGACGTCACATCAACTTCGAAAACTCCACATCATCCCGCCGGACCAGATGATCAGACCTGTCCGCCGCCGGCTGGCCAACTGACGTTCATTCCCGCTACTCGACCGAATCACCGATGCCGTTCTTGTTGTTGTCTCTTACGTCCGACAACGGATTGCCGACAACAGCTTGCCAGGCGATGCGGCGGAATATCTTGTCGAGATCGTCGTTGTGGAACTTGAGTTTGGCCTTGATCAGTTCCGGAGACCTTTTGTAGAGGGTGGCGTAGAAAACGCACCCCTCCAGGCGTTCCATGCCGACTCCAAGATGACCGCCGTCGGACCATATCGCCGGGCTCTTGCCCTCGTCGCGGCGGTTGAGAGCCTTTACGCCGTGCAGCTTGCCCTGGAAGTAGAGTTCCAGCGCCGCCATCATCGCATCGCACGTCGGGAGGATGCGGACCTTGTCGGGATATCGCTTGTCGATGTCGGCGATAAGCTTGATGAACGTCTTTTTCATCTTCGCGGCGCGGGCGCGGTAGTTTTCGATCCGCAGCGCCCGATCGCCGGGGCCGAATCCGTCGGCCCATTGCGGCCAGGCGCTGAAGACGCAGAACTCCATCTACGGATTGAACTTCATGCGGAAATCGAGTTGTCTCGAACCTGAGGGAGACTAGAATTAGAGTGGAAGTCCGCATCGGCTGCGGATACTCGCGTCGCGATGATCTCGAATGCGCCACAGAGACGTATCGGCCGTTCATGTCATGAAACCGAAATGACCGGAGAACTGGATCTTGCAGGAACAGAGAAACAGCCATGATGTTGTCAGCCGTCGACTGGCGGTGCTCCTTATCGTCATAGGGGTGGTCTTTGCTGTCGATTCAATCCTCGGGCTTTCAGTCGCCTGGAGGATGTGGCCGCTGCTGTTGACGATCGTTGCGACGGGTCTTATCGGGATTTTCGCAAAGCGAGGCGGCAGGGGCGGCGGATACCTCGCCTGCGGCGTTTACCTTCTTTGTTTCAGCGGCCTGGCGATCTATCTCAATTTCACCAGTTGGGCGATGCTGACGATTCTCTGGCCTGCATACGTCGCATTCCTAGGGCTGGCGTTCATGGCGCTGTTCCTGGCCGGCGGGAATCGCTGGACAGGCCTGTCGGCTCTGGGGCTGCTGTCAACGGCCCTGATGCTCTGGCTGTTCATGGCTTTCAGCGGACAATTCTGGTGGGTCGCGTTTATCCTGGCCGGGGCGAGTCTTATGATTTGGGAGAAAATCAAGTGAATCCCAAGCGAGTTGTATTTATCGAACCGGCGGCCAGCAAGACCAACGTGTTCGACAACTACATGCGACTGCCCCTTATGGGCTCGCTGTACCTCGGTACGATCCTGCACGAACACGGCTGCGACGTCAGAATCCTCAACGAGAACATCATCGGCCGTGAAATCGACCCCTACGAGATATCGGCCGACGTATTCTGCCTGACGGCGCTGACCGCCAGCGCAAGCCGCACGAAGTATCTGGCCGCAAGCCTGAGGCGAATTTACCCCGATGCGCTTGTCATCATAGGCGGAATACACGCCTCCCTGCTGCCCGAGGAGTTTGCCGCTGCGGCGGACCATGTTGTCGTGGGAGAAGCCGAGGACATCATTGTCGACCTGGTGGAGGGCCGATTCACCGAGGCAATAATCCAGGGATCGCCGGTGGCCGACATGGACGCCTTGCCCCCGGTGAAGTACGACCTGATGCAGGGATACGAGAAACTCGATATCGCACCGCTGATGACCTCGCGAGGGTGCCCGTTTGACTGCAATTTCTGTACGGTGACCAAGGTTTTCGGCCGGCAGTTCAGAAACCTGTCCGCTCGCCGCGTGATCGCCGAGATAGACAACGCCCTGAAATACTTCAGTACGCGGGATTTCTTCTTCTATGACGACAATTTCACCGCCGACGGGAATCGGCTGGAGGAGATTTGCGATCTGCTGATCGCCAGACGGACTGACATAACATGGGCCGCCCAGGTGCGGGCCGACATCTCACGGAGCCCCGATCTGGTGGCGAAGATGGTTCGCGCCGGCTGCCGATGGGTCTACATAGGGTTTGAATCGATCGAAGACGAAACGCTCAAAGCCCTGAACAAGAAACAGACCCGCGCCGATATAGAACAGGCCGTCGAAGTGCTCCATCGGTTCGGCCTGAACATACACGGAATGTTCATGTTCGGCGAGGATCATGACACCAGCGACACTTTTGAGAAGACCGTGTCGTTCGCTATAGAGCACAGCATAGACACCGTTCAGTTCATGATCCTCACGCCGTTTCCCGGCACGGAGTGTCACCGGAGACTCGCTTCAGAAGACCGCCTGCTGCACACGGACTGGGATTACTACAACGCCATGTTCGCCGTATTTCAGCCCAAGCACATCAGCGCGATGAAGCTCCAGAGGGAAACATACAACGCCTATCGGAGATTCTATTCGCTGCGACGAACGCTGCTTGACGCTTTGTCGATGATGATCAACATTCTTCTGGACGCGCTGGTCTGGAATTTTCGTCGCGCCCGGCGTCACAATCTCGACAACGTGTTCATACGCGGGGCCGCAAAGGCCATCGTTATCAAAGGCGCCCGGGAGTCTGACCGCTACATGCGTTTCCTGGACAAAGCCGCGAAACGCAAGCTCCTGAAAATGTGAATTTCACAGGGATTACAGTCCCTTGCCCGCAAACTCGATTTGGGTGCAATTGTCGTTTGCGCTGAAATGCCGACAGGAGATGCTCCGCATATGGACAACAGCAGTCTGACGCGACGCGGTCTTCTGCGACTCTGCGGCATGGGGGCGGCGGCCGCTGCGATTGGATGCGGCGATTTGGCGGCCAACAAGAACACGGCGGACAAACGCAGCCCCTTTGTCACCCGGCCCGTCCCAACGATCCGCCGGGCGGGTTTCTTGAAGCCCCGAGCCGATCTCCGGGCCGACAAGCTTGCAGAATGCAATGCACCGCTCCGTCCCGATTAAGTCAAGGAATAGACTTACTGTAGAGAAGCACAGAACTGCGGGCAGCAGTTCGCCTTTGTCCGCCCTCTGAGTCTCTGTGTCTCTGTGTCGAAATACAAACGGCCTCGAACCCGACAAGATCTTGCCGCAGAAGTCAGCCATACACCGCTCCTCGTGCGTCACTGAGTTTGGATCCGTCAAGTCCAGTCGCACCGGATTTGACGATTGCGTGCTTATGTCTGCTTTGATACCATCTCCGGTCTTAATGGCCAAAGTATTCGACATCGCAATCATCGGGGGAACGCCGGCGGCCCTGGCGGCGGGGTATTATCTCGCCAAGACCGGACGCAGCGTCGTACTTGTCGACTGTCCGCAGTCCGGACAAGAGTCTCCACTTCGCGATTGGACTCCGGCGACCCTGTTCTCGCTCGATGGAATGCCGAAATCACTGGCCAAAAAATGCGGCGCCGCGGCGTTCCGCTCAGTTCGGTACCACAATGTCGATTTGACAAAGCAGGCCGAACATCGCGGAAGGTCGGTCCTGGGACATTTCCTGAACCCCGCCAAACTGTGCAAGGCGATGGCGTCCGAGGCCCGCAAGGCCGGGGTGAGCCTGCGAAAGGCGTCGACAATTCCGAGCGTCGAACTTCAGGAAGCCGGCGTGTCGCTGTCCGGTTCGTGCAAGTCCAAAGCCCGCATCCTGCTGCTTGCCGGCGGGTCGGCCTCTCAGGCGGTCGGGCATCTGGCCATGCCCAACGGAGGAGCGTTTCGCTCACAACTCAGCGTCGCCGGGTTGGATATCCCGCTGACTCCGGCAATCGCCAGAGAAATCACCGACAAGTCGCTGAACGTTATCGAGACTCCCAAACGCAGCGATCTCGGGATGTTCTTTGTCTCAGGAAACACGCTGCACGCGCGGGTCATGTCCGAATCGACCGGGAGTGCTCCCGGCGCCGACGAGCTTTCCGGCCTGCTGATGGGGCTGCGTGAAGCCGGGATCCTGCCCCAGCGTCTGTCGCTGGCGAAGGCCTCCGGCGCGGTGTGGTTCCCCCAGGCCGGCGTGGCGATGGAAATGAACTCGCACGCCGCCAAACGATGCCTCCTGGCCGGATCGGCCGGCGGATTCGCCGCCGCCGTGACCGGGCAAACGCTCTATCCGTCGGTGCATTCGGCGCTTCTGGCCGCACGCTGCGTTTCGGACGTGCTCGACCAGGACCCTGAGAGTATCCAGGAGCAATTGTCGCTGTTCAAGACATCATGGCGAAAGATGCTGGGGCCGTACCTGAGCCCCCCCGACGCCAGCCTCCAGATGCTCGTGCCGTTGCTGTTCGCAAACAAACGGGTGGTGCCGAGGTTCACCAAGGCGATGCTCAACGGCGACAAGATATAGCCGCGCCGGTCGGGCGAGACGATTCTAAATCCGCCCCGGAAAGAAGATATCGTGATTTTAGCTTTGTTTAGAGTATTGACGCGCTGCGGTCCGATGTATACAATACCCCGTTCGAATCAATAGATTTTGGGCTGAACCAAGGAGCACTAGCGATGGCCGGCAAGCTGGAAGGCAAGAAGATACTCGTAGTTGACGACGATCGCGACATTCGTATCGCCATGGAAATGGCGCTTAAGGATCTCGGCCCGGAAGTGGTCTCCGTCGGCGACGGCAATCAGGCCGTCAGGCAGATCGAGGAAAGCGAACCCGACCTGGTCGTGCTCGACATGATGTTGCCGAAGCGCAGCGGATTCCTGGTGCTCGAACGAGTCAAGCGGGACCGTAAGACCGGCGAAAAGCCGTTTGTGATCATGGTCACCGGCAACCTCGGCAACCGGCACAAGATCTACGCCGAACGCCTTGGCGTCGACAAATACATCACCAAGCCGTTCAGAATGAACAAACTCCTGGAAGCGATCACAGAGCTTCTGGAATAGCAGATACAGCCGAAAAATAACGAAAGAAATACATTCATTATTGAGCGTTGTTTGCTGCATTCAGGGCTCGTCGCCCGGCATGTAGCGGCAAACACGGGAATCAAGAAAATGGCGAACACGCAGACAGTTGACAGAAAGAACATCGTAGCGGACAACCAGCGGCACGGCGAAGACACCGGGTCCGTTGAAGTTCAAGTAGCTATTCTCACCGCGAGAATCCTCCACCTGACCGAACACCTTAAGACCCACAAGAAGGATCACTCCTCAAGGCGCGGTCTGCTCAAGATGGTCGGAAAGCGCAGCAGTCTGCTGAAGTACATCGCCAAATCCGACAACGATCGCTATCGCGCTCTGATCAAGAAACTCGGCCTGCGTAAATAGACCGCCGCTGTCGGCGGCTTGCTGAAACGTCTTGGGGCGGGGTCTCACACCCCGATGCGGCTGGCGCCGCGCATTACCAGGCTGTTGGGACAACGCCGATCTCTCTGACCGACGACCCGCGGCGCCGCGCACAAACAGAATTAAAGCTGCAAAAGTCATATATCGTTAAGGCGGAACGAATCCGCCGCACAAGGCCCAGTGAGGGCCGTGTAAAGTAAGGAAAGAAAGAATGAGTCTAATCAAAGTCGAAAAAGAAATCGGCGGCCGAATGCTGACGCTCGAAACGGGCAAGTGGGCGATGCAGGCCCACGGAGCCGTTAAGGTCACCTACGGCGAAACCGTGGTCCTCTGCACCGTGTTGTCGGCCCCACCCCAGCGGGAGATGGATTTCTTCCCGCTCTATGTGGACTATCGTGAGAATCGTTACGCCGGCGGAAAGATACCCGGCGGCTTCTTCAAGCGAGAGGGACGTCCCTCGACCAAAGAAGTCATCACGATGCGGATGATCGATCGTCCCAACCGCCCGATGTTCCCCGAAGACTTCACAGACGAAGTCCAGATCCAGTGCATGACGCTGAGTTACGACAATGTCAACGATCCCGATCTCCTGGCGATGATCGGATCAGCCGCGGCCCTCCGCATCACGCCGATCCCCTACGAAGGTCCTGTCGGAACCGCCCGCGTCGGGTATATCGACGGCGAATACGTCCTGAACCCCACCGTCGAACAGATGGAGGAGTCGGAGATGGATCTGCTGGTCGCCGGACCGTCCCAGGGCGTCAACATGATCGAGATGGACGGCATGGAAATGTCCGACGAGATAGTCGCCGGCGGGATCGAAATGGCGTTCGAGTCGGCCAAAGAGATCATAGCAATGATCGAGGATCTCGGTTCGCAGGTCGGCGAAATCGACAAGAGCTACGACGAGAACCCCGTGTCGCCCGAACTCAAGGCCGCCATCGCGGACAAATACGGCGATCGCATCCGCGAAGCCAAGCAGATCAAGGGCAAGATCGAACGCAATGACGCGATCAAAGAGATCCAGGCCGACGTGCTGGCCGAATACTGCCCCGAAGACGGCGATCCGGAGGAATTCGAATTCTCCGCGGCGCAGGTCAAGCGGGCTTTCTACAAGACCCAGGGCAAGATCCAACGCGAGCTTATCATGCAGTCGATCCGCCCCGACGGTCGGGCGATGGACGAAGTTCGCCCCCTCGAGATCGAGATCGACACCCTGCCGCGAACGCACGGTTCGGCCCTGTTCTCACGCGGCGAGACCCAGGCGTTGTGCATCGCAACCCTCGGCACGCCCCGCGACATGCAGATCATCGACGGTCTGCAGGAGGAATACAAAAAGCCGTTCTCGCTGCACTACAACTTCCCGCCCTTCAGCGTCGGCGAAATCCGCCCCATCCGCGGACCGAGCCGCAGAGACTACGGACACGGCATTCTCGCCGAGAAGTCCATCCAGCCGGTCATGCCCGATCGCGACAACTTCCCCTACACCGCGCAGGTCGTAGCTGAAATGCTCGGATCCAACGGTTCGACCAGCCAGGCGACGATCTGCGGCGCGACGCTGGCCCTGATGGCCGCCGGCGTCCCGATCTCGGCTCCAGTAGCCGGCATCAGCATCGGAATGGTCTCTGACGAAAACGACTACGTCCTGCTGACCGACATCATGGGCGAAGAGGACTTCCACGGCGACATGGACTTCAAGGTCGCCGGGACCAAGGAAGGAATCACCGCGATCCAGCTCGACATGAAGGCCCCCGGCATCGCCCAGGACCGGATCGCAGCCACGCTGGCTCAGGCTTACAAGGCCCGGTGCGGAATCCTCGATCAGATGGCCGAAGTGATCGCCGAACCGCGACCCGACACCAGCGATCTGGCGCCGAGAATCATGAGCGTCAAAATCAACCCCGAGAAGATCGGAAAGGTGATCGGACCGGGCGGCAAGACGATCCACTCGATCCAGGACGAGACCGGCGCCACGATCGACATCGAGGAGGACGGAACCGTCATGATCTTCTGCCTGTCTAAGGAAGGCGCAGAAGGCGCCAAGGCGATGGTCGAAAACCTCACCGCCGAAGCCGAGATGGGCAAGGAATACACCGGAAAGATCGTATCGATCCGCGATTTCGGCGCGTTCATCGAGATCCTGCCGGGACTCGAAGGACTGTGCCACGTTTCGGAACTGTCCAAGGAATACGTCAAGAACGTCAAGGACGTTGTAGACGTAGGCGACACTGTCCAGGTCAAGGTCATCAACATCGACGACCAGGGCAGAGTCAAGCTGTCCCGCAAGGCCCTGCTGTAAGCCGCAACAGTTGTATGAAGAAAACTCGCGGACCGGCCGCTTCGGCGGTCGGTCCCCTTTTTTTGTTGGTTTCGCAGCTTCATGGACGATAATCCAATCATGACTTGGTGGATAATACTCGCAGTTGTGCTTTCGGCATCGACAGGAGTGCTGCTGACGCTGCTGGCCTGTCGACGCATGTGGCGAAGCTCTCGCCGCCTGGCGGCCCGTACGCGCAACGCCGAACACCTCCGCGAACTGAGCCGCCTGACCGGCGGACTGGCTCACGAGATTAAAAATCCGCTGTCGACGATCAACATGAATCTCAAGCTTCTGGCTGAAGACCTCGTGCATAACGACAGCGAACTCCACCAGCGGTGGCTCAGGCGCCTGGAGGCCGTCCAGGACGAGACCGAACGCCTTCGCTCGATCCTCGACGATTTCCTGCGGTACGCCGGCAAGCACGAGCTTCAGCTCGAGGACCGCGATCTCAGGAGCGTTGTCGAGGAGATTACCGACTTCTTCGCGCCGCGGGCCGAGGCCTCGGATGTGATAATGCGGACATCGCCCGGCGATCGTGAGGTCACGTGCAGCATCGACGTTAACCTCATCAAGCAAGCGCTGCTGAACCTGATGATAAACGCCGTCGACGCCATGAGCGGCGGCGGCGAACTGATCGTCAACGTCTCGGGAGACAATGGAAAAGCCGTAGTCGAAGTGATAGACACCGGCCCCGGCGTCAAGCCCGAGGATCTGCCGCATGTATTCGGCGTTTACTTCTCAACCAAATCCGGCGGAAGCGGTCTGGGCCTTCCGACCGCCCGGCGGATCGTACGCGAACACGGCGGTAAGATCTCCGTCGACTCGGAGTTCGGCAAGGGGTCGAAATTCATAATATCCCTGCCGCTGGCGGGCGACTGATCTTCGCGGTTGTCGCCGCGCTGCGCGTGCAATATGATATCATTCACGGCGGTATTCCCCCTCCAGCAATCCCGCGGCACAACGGACGGATCAATCATGCTCAGACAAACTGCATGCCTTTCGCTTTCACTGGCGGTCGAGTATGCAACGTCGGGATTCGATTGGTTGTGGACGATTAGTCGGTAATCCCGCGCCGTTGACAATTCCCGCAGTTATAAGTATCGTACCGACGACATGAGCAATCCCCAAACAGCAACCGCCGACATACTGATCGTTGAGGACGAGGTCCCGCACGCCGAGGTCGTCGAAGAGGGCCTTGCGCGCATTGGGCATCGCTGCACTGTCGTGTACGACGGGCAATCAGCCGTCGATCGCATGAGAGGCAAGCTTTTCGACATCATCATCACCGACCTGATGCTCGGACCCGACGACAGCGGCATGGACGTTCTCCTGGCCGCTAACAAGCATTCGCCGGCTTCAAAGGTGATCCTGATAACCGCCCACTCCTCGATAAGCACGTGCCGCGACGCACTTCAGCAGGGCGCGTTCGACTACATAGAAAAGCCGCTGGACCTCGACGAACTGCGATTGGTTGTCGGTCGGGCCGCCGAGATGACCGCCCAGCGGCGGACTATCGTCGAGCTGAAAACCCGTCTCGACGAGAAATACGGGTTCGACAACATAACCGGCATTTCGCGGGCGATGATGAGCATACTCAACACCGTCCGCCGCGTGGCGCCTACCGATCTGCCGGTGATGCTGCTGGGCGAATCGGGCACCGGCAAGGAACTGCTGGCAAACGCGATCCACAACAACTCTAACCGACGCGACGAGCGGTTCGTGGCGATCAACTGCGCTGGTTTCACCGAATCACTGCTGGAGGATGAGCTTTTCGGACACGTCAAGGGCGCCTACACCGGCTCGGTCGGCGACCGCGAAGGTCGTTTTGAGCACGCAAACGGCGGCACCGTCTTCCTCGACGAGGTCGGCGACATGCCGATGGGAATGCAGGCCAAGCTGCTTCGCGTGCTGGAAAGCGGCGAACTGGTCCGCGTGGGCTCGAACGAGCCGACCATGATCGACGTCCGCATAATCAGCGCCACGAATCACGACCTGGCCCAGAGAGTCGCCGACAAGCAGTTCCGAGAGGATTTGTACTTCAGGATCAAGGGCGCGGCAATCGACATCCCCCCGCTTCGCCAGCGCCGCGAGGACATTCCCCTGCTGCTCGACATGTTCATCAAGCAGGCCAGCGAAAAGCACGATCGGAAGATCACGTCGCTGGACAAGGACGTCAAACGCGTGCTGCTGGGCTACGCCTGGCCCGGCAACGTGCGGCAATTGCGCAATGTTGTCGAGAACACTGTCGTCATGGCTCAGGACAATCGAATAACGCTGGAAGACCTGCCGGCCGAGATCTACACTCCCCCCGGACTCGGACCGAACAGACAGCTTGAGAACCTGGCGGGCATGAGCATCGCGGAAGTTGAAAAGGAACACATCCGCAGCACTCTGACGATGGTCTCGGGCAACCGCGAACGGGCCGCCAACATCCTGGGCATCGGCGAACGCACGCTTTACCGGAAGATCAAAGAGTACGGACTGAAGGATTGATCGGGCATTGTGCTTGAGGCCTGGCCGGCGGGGGCCTAGAATCAGGGGATAGTTATCGGAGCCTTAATTCTTATGTCCATACGCGTGCTGCCCGTACACCTGGTTAACAAGATCGCAGCCGGCGAGGTCATCGAACGCCCGGCGAGCATCGTCAAGGAGCTTGTCGAAAACTCCCTGGACGCACGCGCTACGCGAATCGAGATCACCATAGAAGACGGCGGCAAGAAGCTCATCAGCGTGTCTGACAACGGATGCGGCATGGACTCAGACGACCTTTCCCGGGCGTTCGTACCGCACGCGACCAGCAAGCTGCCCAGCGAAGAGGACCTGTTCAATATCTCCACGATGGGTTTCCGCGGAGAGGCTCTGGCCTCGGTCGGCTCGATCAGCCACGCCCATATCCGCACGCGGCGCGCCGATTCGCCCGACGGCGGCGGATTCGAGGTCTCCGCTTCGGGACAAACCGTTGAAGATGTCCGTCCGTGCGCCTCGGCGCCGGGGACTACCGTCACAGTACGGGACCTGTTTTTCAACACGCCGGCCCGGCGGAAGTTCCTGCGGACGGCCAACACCGAATCGGCGCACGTGACCGAACAGATCGCCCGCCTGGCCCTGCCGCATCCCGGCGTGGCGTTCCTTTACAAGCACAACAGCCGGAAAGTCCACGATCTGCCCGCCTGCGAAACCACCCGCCAGAGAATCGCCGATCTGTTCGGAGCCGACCTGGCCGACAGTCTGATAAGCGTGCCAAAGCGAGGCGATGAAACCTCGATGGCCGCCCTGATCGGACCGCCCTCGGCGGCGCGAGGGTCGGGCAAGTGGCAGTACTTCTTCCTCAACGGGCGATACATACGCGATCGAGTGTTGAGCCATTCGCTGCGTGAGGCGTACCGCGGACTGCTTGATCCGCGGCGTTGGCCGGTTGCGTTCATATTCATAGAAGTCCCGCCGGCCGACGTGGATGTAAACGTCCATCCGTCGAAGATCGAAGTGCGGTTCAAGAACTCCCAGCAGGTTCACGGCCTGATCCTGGCGGGCCTTCGCGAGACGCTGAACAAGTCGAATCTCACCCCGTCGGCGTCGCTTGAGCCGGACGTTCTGGGTCCCGCTGAGCCCGAACCGGCTGACGCCGAGCGCCAGGACTCCCTTCGCCAGGCAATGGCGGACTTCTTCAAATCCGCCCCGCCGCCGCAGCCGCACTTGAGCTTCCCCGAAACGCACGCGCCCGCCGGCGGCAAGCCGCCAACCGGGCCGCGCGCCGAATCGCATCGGCCGTCGCCGGATCCACGCCCGCCAGTCGCACCGCCGGTTGAAGCTCACCCGCCGCCGACTGCGCCAACACCGCCTCCGTCCGCTGTCCCCGCGGCGTTTCAGGTTCACGATTCCTACATCGTAGCCCAGTGCGAAGACGGGTTGATTATTGTCGATCAGCACGCACTTCACGAACGCGTGATCTACAACGATCTGAGGAATCGCCTGGCCTCCGGCTCGCTTACCGCACAGCGAATGTTAATTCCCCAGTCGGTCACCGTAACAGCCGCCGAGGCCGACTTGCTCGAAGCAAACGGGGAGTTGCTCGCCAAACTCGCCATTGAAGTAGCTCCGTTCGGACCCGACACCGTTGCGATCCAGCAGTTTCCCACGCTGCTGGCCGAACGCGGGACCCAGGGGCCGGAGTTTCTCCGCGAAGTGCTCGACAGGCTCCGCGAGGACCCGAGCGCCGACGCGGAACAGCTCATGGAAGGGATTCTCCAGGTAATGGCGTGCAAAGCAGCGATCAAAGCCAATCAGCCGCTCAGCCGCGACGAGATGGAGTCTCTGCTGGCCCGGCGCGACGAGGTCGACAAAGGGTCGTCGTGCCCGCACGGGCGCCCGACTACTCTCAAGCTGACGCTGCAGGACCTCGAAAAACAGTTCAAGCGAACCTGAGGGGCTATCGACATGGTCAGAAGAATAAGAACTCTTGTTTATCCGATAACAACTGTGGCGCTGGCGGTCTCAAGCGGCTGCAGCGTGGATTTCTACGCTCGGCGGCTGGTCAAGCACAACACCTCCAAGGGCAAGATTGCGCTGTGGCGCCTCGGGCGGGCCGACAAGCTCATCGAAAAGGGAAAGATATCGTCGCATCACCGCATCCCGACCGCCGACGGAACGAAACTCGACGTATGGGTTATCGAGAATCGGAATCCGGACGTACCGCCGCGCGGAACAGTCATGATCCTCCACGGCATACTCGACTCCAAGGCCAGATTCTTCGGCATGGCCCGTGAGATGGCCAAACGAGGCTACGATGTCGTGATGCTCGATCACCGCGCGCACGGCCGGTCCGAAGGCGTATACACGACATTCGGCGCCAAGGAGAAGTATGACGCCAGAGACGTAATCGACACCCTTCTGGGCGAAGAGCGAATCGCCGAGCCGATTTACGTGTTCGGTCAGTCAATGGGCGCGGCGATAGCCGTTCAATACGCCGCGATCGATCCGCGATGCAAAGCGGTGATGGCCGTATCCCCCTACACCGACATGCGCTCAGCCGCGCGGAGATTCGTCCCGCTGATAAGCGCCGACAAGTTCGAGCAGATCGTCAAGCGGGGCGGCGAACTGGCCGCCTTCGATCCCGACGACGCTTCAACTCTCGTCGCCGCCGGTCAGCTCAAGGTCCCCCTGCTGGTCGTGCACGGTCGAATCGACGCCATAGTGCCCCACTCGCACGGATCAGCGGTCTACCGGGCCGCCGAAGCACCCAAGAAACTGATGACCTTCCCGCTTCTGGGGCACGTATCGCTTATGTTCGCGCGCCAGAAATGGTTCGCAAGGCGCGCTGACGAGCATTTTCACGGCGCAGTGGTTAGTTCACAATCGCCCGATCAGTCCCCCTGACGCAACGAAAGGACTCTGCAATAGAAATGTTTTCCGACACCGAACGCAAACTCCGCGAAGACATCTGTCAAATCGCGAAGATGATGTACGCCCGCGAATTCATCGGCGGGCCGGCGGGCAACATATCGGCCCGCCTGGACGAGGACCGCTTCCTGCTGACCCCGTCACTCCCGTTCAAGCAGTTGCTCGCGCCCGAACAGCTCATAATAATCGATTCCAGCGGCGCCAAGGTCGGCCCGCACACCGACGCGAACATGGACCTGGGGCCTACGTCTGAAGTCCCGATGCACCTGGCGGCGTACAAGACGCGCCCGGACGTCGGCGGCGTCCTGCACGGTCACCTGAGCTGCTGCGTGGCTATGACCGCGGCGGGAAAGACGATCCGCCCGCACGTGCTGACCGAAGGAATGCTCTTCCTGGGCGACATAGGCGTCGCCGACTACGCGACGCCGACAACCCGGGAACTCGGCGACAACGTCGCCAAAGTAGTTGTCGATCACGATTGCGTCATACTCCCGTATCATGGCGTTATCGTCGCGAGCACTGACATATGGGCCGCCCTGGCGAAAATGGAAGTGCTCGAACAGACCGCCCAGATAAACTGCCTGGTCAACCAGATGGGCGGCGAAAAGCCGATGCCCGCGGAGAACATCCAAGGCATGCTCGATTTGCGCAAGAAGATGGGCATGAACCTGCCTTCGGATGAGAATCTCCTGAAAAACTGACCGGACTGAAGAGGTTGAATATGCGTGTATCTGCGAAGTACTTGTCGACCGCTACGGCGCTGGCCGCGATGTTGTGCGGGTGCGGAGCGCCGAGTTGGCGCCAGTTCGACACGGTAGTCGTCGGGCGTGTCCTTCCGGCGACGTATCCCGGGCCAATGGAGCACACCGTGCTGGGCGCCGGCTACATCGGTTCGCCGGGAGGCGAGGGGTCGTTTTTCGGATCAGACATGCGACTGGCCGCCGTGCTTGGCGACACCGAGGATTCCGCCATCGCAAAGGCGTGCCTCAGCGTGCAGATCTCCCACCGAATCGCATACATTCAGACCAGCTACCGGTACGTGATTGAGGCCCTAGTGGGATCAAACCTGCGGTCCGACGATCGGGTTTCCGAAGCCCTGACGCTGGTGGCCCTGGCCAGCCAGCCGGTGGCGGCGAAGCCTTCCGATCGGCACGATTCGAAGCTGAGCGACTCGCAGCGCATCATGCCGCCGGCGCTTGGTGAGGTCTCCAGATGCATATCGTTGATGGACCAGGCTCTTGTAGAAACGCGGGGGCCCGACGACGACTCCAACATGAGCCGGATGCGGCGCAGGAAATTCACCGGGGCGTCGATTCGGTTCTCCAAGGCTTTGAACCAGTCGCTGGAGATCAAGCTGGCCGGCAAACGCATCGAAGAGCGGCTGGCCTCCCTTCCCGGGGGATTCGGGGGACCGGACTCCCGAACCTTTATCCCGCGATCGATTCCTGAAGCGATGCTGTACAAGCACGTCCTGCTGAACTCGCTGACCAGACCGTCGAAGATCGACAACGAAAAGCAGGTGCACAAGATCAATGCGATGTACTCGCAGTACGCACACCCGCGAGTTGTCGAACTGCTCGGATCCGGGGACACGTTCCGCGGGGCCCAGGAGGACGGTTTCAGCAGGAAATGGCGAACTCTGGACGGCGTCACCGTGCAAATCGGGCGAACCGGCCCGGTTGTCCGCGCGGAGATCTCGGGCCTGATAGTGCGGGATCCGGTCATGACCGACGCCGACATGGGCGATACCGAACGAACCGCCGCCCCCGTCGACGGCTGGGACCTGTGAGACCTTGAATCGGGACAGTATCTCCTTGTACATCAGGGTCCTCGACGCATCGGCGCCTTCGCCCCTTCGGCGTTGGGTATCGTAACCGGCTGTACCTGCGGGCCGAGATGGGCCATAGCCGAGAAAGCGGCGCCCAGGTCAATCCCGATGCAGTTCATCATTGTCTCCCGGATTCAAGCGACCCCGCGTCGCCGGCGATGGATTATACAACACAGATCCCGTTCGGTGAAGCAGTTATGGCGGATATGGCGGGAATCTGACCCGAGACGGGCCGTAACTGTCCGGCTAAGTGCGCAAAAATGGTTTTCGGCGATTGCTTGCCGCCGGTCGGATGCGTATCATGTTCGTTTTCCTCCGAACCCGCAGAGATCCAGACCATGAGCCAACAACCCGGTTCCCTCGAAAAATCCGAGACAATCGTCATCCTCGACTTCGGAAGCCAATACGCCCAGTTGATCGCACGACGAGTTCGCGACAGCGGCGTGTACAGCGTGCTGGCCCATCCGGACGTGTCGGTCGAGCAGTTGAAGGACGTCAACGTAAAGGGACTCATATTCACCGGCGGCCCCTCGAGCGTCTACGAAGACGGAGCCCCGAAATGCCGCCCTGAGATTCTCAATCTCGGCGTCCCGATCCTCGGAATCTGTTACGGCATGCAGGTCTCGGCCCACCTGATGGGCTCGAAAGTAGACTCCTGCGAGTCGCGGGAATACGGGCGGACCTCCCTGCGGGTCATCGAACCGGACGGTTTGCTGAAGAACATCCCGACCGAGACAACGGTCTGGATGAGCCATGGCGATCAGGTGCAGACCATCGGCGAGGACTTCATCCCGCTGGCGACAACGCCTACTTGCCCGATCGCGGCGGTCAAGCACAAGACGCGCCCGTTCTACGGCGTGCAGTTCCACCCGGAAGTCACCCACACCCCTCACGGCGGAGAAATATTCACCAACTTCCTGTTCGACATCTGCGGCTGCAGCGGGCTGTGGAAGATGAGTTCCTTCATAGACGCCGTGGTAGCCGACGTGCAGTCCCGCGTGGGACCGGACGAAAAGGTGATCTGCGGACTGTCCGGCGGCGTCGATTCGTCGGTCGTCGCGGCGATGCTCCACAAGGCCGTCGGCGATCGCCTCGAGTGCATTTTCGTTGACAACGGCCTGCTGCGAATGAACGAGGTCGAACTGGTCGAAAGCACCTTCAAGGATCACTTCAAGCTGAACCTGACAACCGTTCGTGCGGCCGACATCTTCCTTGGAAAACTCAAGGACGTAAGCGAACCGCAGCAAAAACGCCGCATAATCGGCCATACGTTTATCGAGATGTTCAAGGCCGAGGCCGGCAAGATCGACAGAGCGCACTACCTGGCCCAGGGAACGCTCTATCCCGACGTCGTTGAGTCCGGCAAGTCGCTGGCCGGCTCTGCGGCGAACATCAAGCTGCACCACAACGTCGGCGGCTTGCCCGAGCAGTTGGGCTTCGAGCTTATCGAACCGCTGCGGGACCTGTTCAAAGACGAAGTGCGCCAGGTCGGCGAACTGCTGGGCCTGCCCGAGCATCTGGTCTGGCGCCATCCGTTCCCCGGCCCCGGACTTGCTGTCCGCTGCCTCGGCGAAGTCACCCCCGAGAAACTCGACGTCCTGCGCCGTGCGGACAACATTTTCCTCGAAGAGATCGTGGCCAACAACCTGTACCGCAAGACCTCGCAAACGTTCGCTGTCATCCTTCCCGTGCAGTCGGTCGGAGTTATGGGCGACGGGCGCACCTATGAAAACGTCGTCGCCCTGCGTTCGGTCGACACCAAGGATTTCATGACCGCCGACTGGTCCAGAATCCCGTTCGAGGTCCTCGCCACGGTCTCCAACAGGATCATAAACGAGGTTCGCGGCGTCAATCGCGTGGTCTACGACATAAGCTCCAAACCGCCGGCCACCATCGAGTGGGAGTAGCACCGCAGGCGGCTCGGAGACGCCAATGTTCTGGCGACGAAAATCCTACGATGTGCTTCCGGCGCTGTCGGTTCGAGGCCCCGAGCTGCGCCGCTCGATGCGCCTGGTGACCGCGGCGTGGATGATGGGCGTCGTCTGGATGTTCGCCGTGTCGGGAAGCCGCCTGAACCTCTTCGGGCGAATGCTCGGATTCAACGATTTCCACTTCGGAATGCTCACGGCGCTTACCTTCCTGGCCACGTTCGCGCAGCTCGCGGCGACAATAGTGCTCGAGCGAAGCGGACTGAAGAAATACCAGTTCCTGTTCTGCGGGTTGATCTCGCGATTCCTCTGGATCGTAATCGCGGCGATACCGCTGATCTTCCCGCTGCCGTCTCCCCGGGCGGTATGGAGCATGTTGACGCTGGTCCTGATCAGTTCGCTTATGCTGTCGATGGCGACTCCCGCATGGCACACCTGGATGGGCGATCTGATCCCGCGTCGCGTACGAGGCCGCTACTTCGCAACCCGAAACGCCTTTACGCTCCTGGTCAAGATACCGGTCGTGATCGCCCTGGGCGTGCTGCTGGACAACGTGATCCGCGCCGCGGCGGACGGGGTGGGCGATCCGATAATAACAGCCGCCGCCCAGCCGGTGCTGCTGTGGTGCATCTGCGGGATATTCTTCGCCGCCGGTCTGCTGGGAATGGCCGACATCGCCCTGTTCTTCCGCATCCGCGAAGTGGTGGGCACAACGCCGGACAAGCCCCGCACCCCCGCGGTCGAGATCCGCGTCGCCCCCCCCGCCGGCCCGATACGATACCTCCGGGCGGTTTTTCGAGAACTCCTGATCCAACCGCTCAAAGACCCGATCTTCCGCAGATACGCCGCCTACGGAGCGACGACTACTTTTGCACTGACGGTGGCCGGTCAGTACTTCTGGCGAACGATGCTTGAAAATTACAGGTTCGGGCAACTCGGTTCGGACGTGCTGTTTGTCGTCATGGGTCCGCTGTCGAGCCTCATGTCGCTTCGCCTTATCGGGCGGCTGCTCGACAGATGGGGGCGGCGTCCGGTTCTCGTTCTCGGCACGACGATGATCATCTTCTCGGTCACGCCGTATTTCTTCGCAACGCGCCACACGCCCGCTCCGCAGTTCGTCGTCGACGCCTGCAACTACGCGGCGTCCCTGATCGGCTCCATGGGCGGACGCGGCGATGTCGTCTGGTTCACGCCCCAAAGCCCCGTAGGCGCGTGGCTGGTGATGCTGACGGCCATTCTCGTAGGCGGCATAGGCTGGACGGCGGTTATGATGGCCCAGAACAACATCATCCTGAGCTTCGCCGACGGAAAAGGACGCAGTAAATACGTCGCCGCCCACGCGGTGCTAATCTCGCTGGGCGGCGTGCTCGGAGGGGTAGTCGGAGGGCTGGCGGCTTACCTGACCAGGGATCTGCAAACCAATCCGATAGCATTCGGACCGGTCAATGGGGCCGGTCAGCACATCATGTTCACCTGGAACAACTGGCACGTTACGTTTGTGCTGTCTTTCCTGGCGCGTGTGGTCGCCCTGCTGCTGCTGATCAACATGACCGATCCCGGCGCCCGACCGGTCGGCGACATGTTCCGACACGTACGGCACAACGTGTATAATATCTTCGGCGTGCTGCTCTACCCGCTCAGGAGCCTGGGCAGATCCAAGGATGACCGCGACGACGCCGATCGGTAGTCGTCAGACCCTCGGAGGCTTCAGCAGCAGGATATCGCCGTCGCACGGATTAATGCGGTGCGTACGCGAGGTCTTGCCCGACGCCAGCGAAGCGCGGGGCTTTGCGAACGTGACGACCGCGGGTTTGTTGCCCATAGGGTTGTATATGACGGTTCCGCTCTCGAATTCACGCCGCACAGATCCGTCGCGATTGGATGCGCCGGGACCCTTAGGCTTACCGAGCGATTTGTCCCAGAACGGATACCAGTTGTGCAGGTGATCGCCGCTGGGAAGCGTATTCGGATCGGAAAACAGGCAGTACCCGTCCGAATGAGTCAGCGCCAGCGTTGTCGCCGCACGCATAAGATGCAGATCGTTCCGCGACTTGTGATACCAGGTCTCCAGGCAGTTGATTCGAGGCTCGCGCAGGTTCTTCTCGGCCCAGGCCAGCGTCTCTGCGATCTTCCTCCACTGCTCGGGTTTGGCCGACCGGTAGCACTCCATGAAGTACCCGTTTATGAACTTCGCCGTCCGGGGCGTCTTCCTGTCGTTCGGATTGGTCAATATCAGCGCATCAGGCCCGACGGCGGCGCGAACAAGCTTCATCAGCGCCAGGCGGTCATCGTCGTCCCGCCACCAGTCGAGCATCACCCCGTCGACAACCCCGCACACCACGGCGGCCCTGGCCTGCGCGGCCACTTGTTTGCGGTAGCCGTCCTTGCTGAAATCCATCTGCAGGAAACCGCCCTCGGCCCAACCGGCGACAATCCCGCCGTCCTTGCCTCGCCGCCACCATTTGTGATCCTGCGGCATCCAACTCTTGTGTGCGTCGCGGTAGCGGATCTCGGCGATCAGGATGAGATTGGGATTCATTTCAAGCAGCTTCCGGCGTTTGGTCAGAGCCCGCGGGATACCGTCGGCCCGAAAGCCGGTCGCCAGCCCCTTGTACCTGTGGTCCCACTGGAGGCCGTAGAAACTCACTCCGTGGAACAGCAGATCGTGACGGGCGACTGTCGTAAGCTTGTCTTCGCCTTTGAGATTCGTCGCCGGATTCCACGCCTGGAACACCGAAGGGAATGTCCGGGCATTGATGCGATCTTGTGCCGATTGGAAGGTCCTTGACGCCTTTGCGCCCGAGTCGCGGGAAATCCCGAACGCCCCTGCGATAACACCCGTCAATTCCATAAACTCACGACGAGTCACGATGCTTTCTCCCGTAGTATAGGGCGGCTCATGCAGGCGCAGGGGCAATCAACTTGTCAACAATTTCCGGGTTGCGATCAAGGAGTTCGAGAAATCTCAATGCACAACCCGAGGGTTTACTCCGCCCCTGCTCCCACGCCTGGACAGTTTGCGGGGCGGCGTTTATGACTTTGGCGAACGCTCGTTGCGAAAGACCGAGCCGCTTGGCCCTCAGTTTGGCTATCTTGACTGGAGACATAGGCCTGGGCTTGTCAGGAAGACGCACAGTTCGCGTATCGAGGCGAATGGTCCCCTCAGCATGTCCGATAGCTCGTTCCAGTCCCGTCTTCAGGTCATCAAACACAGACTTAGCCATGATCCTCATCCTCGTTCAAGCGGTCCAGTTGTAGTTTCAACTTGCGCAACACTTTCAGTTCACCCGGTGTAAAATCCGCTCGCTGATTCTTCAACAAGCCGGCCAGAAGATACGTTCGCCCGACCAGCGGGTAATCGGCAAACAGGACGCGAATTCCGCCTCGCTTCCCGCGGCCGCTGCGCCCGCAGCGAATTTTACGGATTCCAGCCGTGTGCGGAACTACGTCACCATATCCAAGCATGATTTCCAACTCCATCTGCCGAACCTGCTCGTCGGATATATGGTGTTTGGCGACAGCGCCTGAACATGGCTGCCAAAAACAAACTCCCGCTCCATGCGGATATCCTATTTATTAGTATAGACTATATCGTCGAACAGTCAATCACAATTCAGTAGACCCCAACCGGTCATCTGAGATCAAGTCTTCGCAGTTTTGGCGGGTTCTTGTCGGATTCTATTTTGGCGATCGTCTTGTCGATCTCTTTGATGCTGGCCTCCATGAGCTTTGCCATTCGCCTGTTGCTCAGGAAGCGCTGTTTGACCTCCTTCAGTTCGCTGATTGTGCTTCTGGCCGCCCCGCCGTAGGTCGCCAGGATCCTCAGACAGACCGGCGTTCTGCGCGCCTTGCCCCAGGTCTCAAGCTTGATGATCTTCATGCACAGCGGAATGCCTTCGGCGATCTTCAGGCGGGCGAACAGTTCGAGGCCCTTGAGGCGTATTCCGCTGGCGAACATTACCCCGCTGGGCGCCGGTTCGTCGATCGATTTGTGAATCGCCTTCAGCAGCGGCTTGATCTCGTCGTAAGTGAGCTGCTTGTAGATCGAGCTTATCGTGCCCCGCGCCCGACCGTCATCGTTGGTCAGCAGTCTTTCGACGGCGGGATAGAGCAGGTTGCGGTCCACGCCTTTCAGGTCGCGAGAGATCAACCCTCTCATCCGCAGCGCCCCGCCCGGGTAAAACAGGTTGAAACACAGGTAACGCTGGGTGAATTCGCGAGGATCTTCAGGGTATTTCCGCACCGCGAGCCTGAGCATGTCGGGCACAGCCACGCGGGCGGGCTTGCCGATCGCCGACAGGGCGTAAGTCGTCTGGATGCGAAGCCACAGGTCCGGGTGACTCAGGAGCCTTCGCAATACTGGAACTGCTTTGGCTCCGCGGTCCTTCATGGCGCCGAGAGTTCTGCAGGCTCCGTATCTGGCGGTCAAATCCCTGTCGCCCAGCATCGCGATAAGACGGGGCGCGATGTTGGCGGATTTCTTTTCCGCAAGAGCGACCGAAGCGCGGTATCGGACGGCCGACGACCAACTGCGGAGCCGAGCCAGCAGTTCGCTGACGCTCATCGCCCGGTAGCGGTCTATCCCGAGGTCCCACGAACTGAACCCCCTGCCGGCGTCGATTACGCCGGCCAGGTCGCGCCCGGTGATCTTGGTTTTCGCGTTGGTGTTCTTGCCGGTGATGTAGAGTTTTTTCAACGGCAGGGCGCACGAGAGTATGTGCGACCCGGTGCAGTCCCAGTTGCCGTACTTGTGCTCGGAGCCCGCCGAGCCGGCTCCGCCCTGGTAGGGAAAACTCCCGTCGGCGCGGCGCCCGAGGTCGTAGAACCAGCGCTGTTCCTTCAGGAAGGCGGCGGCCGCTTCTTCCCCCGCCCGGCTGGCGGCCAGCGGACCCCACAGATAGCTGAAGTAGTTGCCGGTGTGTCCTCTCTCGCGTTCGTCGTAGGAGGCGGTGACCATTCGCGAGAAGAACGTGGCCCCGGCGGCGTGGTTCTGCGCGTCGAACATGACAGCGGCGATGGAGTTTTTCCCGTTATCGTCGTGGACCGTCCATCCGGGCCTGTGATCGCCGTACGGGATGGCGCCCTTGCCGATGTAGAAGGCGAAGAACTTGTTGCCGCGTTCGACGGCGTCTGCGACGACTCTGTCCGAAACGCCGCATTTGACCGCCAGGACCATCGACGTCTGGCAGACAAGCCCCGCCTGGTTCAAGGCTCCGTATCCGCCGAGGGTTCCGTGTTCGCGTCCTGCGTTGGCCTGCGGCCAGGCCATTCCGTGGCCCCACGTTCCCACGCCGCTCTGCCCGCGGGCTATCTTCGTAGTGAATTCGTGAATCGCCGGCAGAACGTACTTGTCGCCGGTGGCCAGATAGTACTCGGTCAGGAACAGGTTGGTGTAGCCCCATCGCCAGGCGACCATGCCTTCGCCGCCGTGGAGCTTGAGCTTCAGGTCCTTCGGGCCGCACTTGCGGGCGAACTCGCGGACCATCGGCAGGTATTCCGGCTTGCCCGAGGCCAGCAGAGCCAGTGCGTTTACCTGGGCGGGGATTCCGCCTCTGAGCCCCTTGGCTGCGATCCTCCCGCAGCCGGCGTCGAGTATTCTCGCCGACTTGGCGCAGTTGTACGGCGCTGTGTCGCTGTAGGAGCCCATAATCGGAAGCTTGATTGTAACGCTGTCCCTTATTCCCTTGCGCCATATCGTCATCTTCAGTATCCCGCCGGCCTGACGCGTCTCGGCGCGACCTATGGCCCGGCCGAAACTCTTGCGAGCGTCATCGGCGAACAGAGTCCCCCCTACGCCGAGGATCACGTCGCCGATTTCAATCACTCCGTCGGCCGGCGAGCCGGCGTCAACCTTCGTCACGAGGATCTGCCTGCTGCTGATGGTCTCAAGCCTCTTCGACCAGATCCAGCCCCGCATGCCGGTCGGCCCGAGGTTCCAGTCATGGGCCTTGTCGGGCTTTCCGCCTTTGGTCAGATCCGGGATAGGATCCGTCTTTCGGGCCGCATAACAGAACTCCCCTCCGACGATCAGCACGACCGTCAGGGCAACACTCAACCAACGCAGCATGTATGGACTTTTCACTTTTGTTCGCCTTCAAGGTAAGAATGGGAAATACTGGTGTGAAACGGAATTGTACACGAAAGTGGGCGGCGTTTTCATCGCCTATCTTGTTTTCCGCGGATGTGTCTGAAACTGGCATCCGAAGCTCGGGGGCTCTATAGTAAGTTAATGCAAAAAGGATACGTTATTTCCGATCTGCACATGTTCGCCCGCTGGTCGCATCCGCGGAAGTATGTCAAGCAGATGCACCAAGCCGCACGCGGCGCCGACTTCTTCGTGCTCAACGGCGACATATTCGATCTCCGCTGGAGCATCCTGCCGGACGTCGAGGCGACTATAGACGCCGCGATCGACTGGCTCGGCGAGTTCGCAAACGCTCACCCCAACTGCACGGTCTACTACATCCTCGGCAATCATGACGCATTCGAAGGCCTGGCCAGTCGGGTTGACGACCTGGCCCGGAAAACGAAGAACCTCCAGTGGCGCCCGGCGTATCTCCGAATGGGCGGCGTCCTGTTTACGCACGGAGATCTCTTCTGGCGGGGCGAACGCAGTTCGTTTGACAGGAGCCTGCCGACCTCGGCGGTCCGGATCACGCGCGTCATAGGATGGGCCTACCACCTTATCCACACGATCCAGGCCACGCGAGTATTCCACGCAATGTGGCCGGCGATGAGATGCGCCCGTCACATTGAACGATCGCTGGCCAACGCCCCGAAGGAACTGACCGACGGCATCACGGACATATACTGCGGACACACCCACACGGCGGTCTCAGACTTCGTTCACAACGGACTGACATTTCACAACACCGGGTCCGGGATACGTGGCCTGAGGTGCAACATTTGCGAAGCGTCGGTCCCCGACGGCGCGGAGGTCTCGCCGTGAGCACCGAAGCGAGCGAAACACCGCGGGCCGACTGCTACGCAAAGGCCGATCGCGGACTGATGGTCTGGGGCCGGGAGATCCGGCGCAAGCTGCTCGGCCCGCTTCTGCGGCTGCTGGTCAAGTGCCGCATTTCCGCTGACATTCTGACGCTGGCGTCTCTTGCCGCAGGCCTGGCGTTCTGCCCGGTCTACTTCTTCTCGCGACCGGTCGCGCTGGGACTGCTGGCGCTGCATGTTATCCTCGACGGGCTCGACGGACCGCTGGCGCGACACGCCGGGACGGCGTCCCGCAAAGGATCGTTCACCGACACGATGACCGACCAGATCGTTGTGACGGCCTCCACAATTACGCTTATCGCCGCGGGAGTCGTCTGGGTGGTACCCGGTGCGTGCTATCTCTTCGTCTACGCCGTGGTGGTCGCGTTTTCGATGATCCGCAACGCACTTAAGATCCCCTACGCCTGGCTGGTCCGCCCGCGATTCTTCGTCTATCTCTGGTTCCCTATCGAGCTGTACGTCCTTCCAAACAGCATCGACTGCGTTCTCTGGACGTTCACCGGCCTGCTGGCGGCGAAGATGCTTACCGGCTTCATTAAGATCAGGAGACGACTCTAATGCGACATGCAGCGATGAGTTTGTTGGTGATCGCCCTGCCGACCCTCGGCGACACCGTAACGCAGCGCATCGTTCCGGCGCCTGCCGCCGCGTCGGCTTACCGGACCGCCGCGGCGCCGAAGGACTGCCCTTTCCCCCGATCGAAACTGTTCAAGGGCCTGACCTTCACCGGTCGCTACAGGAACTACACGACCGCCGACACGTGGTACCCGTCCTGGGCGTCGGACGGACACCTCTACTCGCCCTGGACCGACGGCCGTGTAGGCAAAGTCGGCTCATTCTCCGGACCGAAGAGATGGACCACCGGGCACGCGAGAATCGAGGGCGATGATCCGCTGGACCTGAAAGTGATCTCACTGGGTCTGCACAAGGCGCCCGCCGCTCCGTACGGCGGGCGGTATCCCTGCGGCTCGCTCGTGCATAACGGCGTGTGGTACTACGGGACCTACTGCCTGGACAAGAAGAAGTATCCGTGGGACATAATGGGACCGTTTGTGGGCTTCCGCATCTCGAAGGACCTGGGCAAGACCTGGACCGACACGCCGCGAACGCCGTCAAAGCCGCTGTTCGGAGAATCGGGAAAAGACGGCGCCAAGGTCAAGATCGGATCGCCCCACTTCGTTGACTTCGGCAAAAACATGGCCCACTCGCCTGACGGGAAAGCGTATCTGACCGGTCACGGCGCCACGCGGAAAGAGGCCGCATGCAGTTGGATATCCGGAGACCAGGTATATCTTGCCCGGGTGACGCCGACTGTCGAAAACATAAACGATCCGACAAAGTACGAGTTCTTCGCCGGACGCGACGGAAGCGGAAAAGCGATCTGGACCGGCAAGTTTGACAAGATCAAACCGCTGCTGGAATGGAATGACCGTATGGGCTGCGTGACGGTCACCTACAACCCCGCCTTGAAAAAGCACCTCCTCTGCACTACCGACGGCGGCGCCGGCGGAATGGGGACGTACGACACGACGATACTCGAAGCCGACGAAATCACCGGCCCGTGGCGACTCGCGGCGTTCATGCCGAAGTTCGGGCAGCAGGCGTATTTTGTGAACATCCCCTCGAAGTTCATCGCACGCGACGGCAAGACTATGTGGCTCTGCTTCTCCGACGACTGGGTTCGCAAGCACCCTTCCAGCCCCGCCGGCACTCGATACGCCATGTGCCTGTACGAGTTCAGGCTCCTGGGGCCTTCGGACAAACTCTCCGCACCGCCGGACAACCCGCTGAGGAGTTCATCGAATATCGCACCGAAGGCCGGGGCGACCGCCAGTTCGTCGCATCCGGGCTACACGCCGGGCGGGGCGATTGACACGAACGTCGGCGGATATCCCGGCGACATCAAACAGGAATGGGCCAGCCTCAAGGAGTCCAAAGGCGCCTGGATAAAGCTCGAATGGAAGTCCCCGCAAACAGTCGGCCGGGTGCTGCTGTTCGATCGGCCGAACAAATACGACTACATCACCACGGGCCTGTTGACCTTCAGCGACGGGTCGACAGTGAAGACCGGCGTACTGACCGACGACGCATCGTCCGGGCGCGAGGTCAGCTTCCCGCCAAGGAAAGTAACGTGGATCAAGTTCACCGTCACAGGCGTCAAGACCGGTTACGGACACATCGGTCTGTCGGAACTCGCAGTCTTCGCAAAATGAAAGAGACTGCATCATGAAACATATCCCGGCGTCAATTCTCGTTACAAGCGTCGCAGCCGTATTGATGTTCGCCTCGACATCTCAGGCGACCGATCCGCTCGTCATAGCGTGTCGCAAGACAGTCCCGCAGGTCCGGTTCGCAGCCGAACGCATCGCAACGGCCCTGGGGCGTTCGAAAAGCAAGTGTGCGGCAGTTGAACTCCGCGAGTCGCCAGGAAGAGCCGATATTGTTTTGATCTCCAGCGCCGAAGACGCGAAACGGGCCAAGGCCCTGCTCGGGAAACTCTCCATTGACGCGGCGATAAAACCGCAGGGGTTCCGGATCGCCCGAGGGGCGGGCAAGACGTTGTGTGTTGTAGCCTGCGATGCGGCCGGAGCGATGTACGTCGACAAGGACATCAAGATCGCAGAACGTTAATCACCGCTGTGCGATCTTACTCTGCCTGAGGATTGTTCATCCGGCCCATGAACAGGATGCTGCCGGTCTTCTTGTCGCGAATCACGAACAGGAACGGGCGATCGGCCTGGAACGTCGGCGTGAAAGGAACGGTCATCCGCACAGATGTGGCCTCTATCATAATCACGGCCGTCGCGGCGGCGGCTTCTGTGCCCTTTTCGTTGACCTCGACGAACGCCTTGTGGATAACTTTGCTTATGTAGAGTCGCAGCCTGGGGTCTTCCGAAGCGCACATTCCCGTGAAGTCGGCGCCGTTGGGCAATCTCGGATCGGTGAAGGCTCGCACCATTCCCATCGCCTTGAGCGTATCGTTCATTTCGTACTTCGTCTCCAGTTTGAATTTAGGCAGGAAGACGTGCGTCTTGCGTTTCTTGAGATTCCCGATCCAGTCGGACAGCGTTTTCGTGGTGAGTTTCTTCTCCACGGCGGCCAGACCGTCCGGCGAATTCGGGGCGATGAGCACCATTGTGATATCGTCGCCCTTGTAGGGCAGTTCCAGCATGGCGAATCCCTTAGCGCCCGGATAGCAGACCGGTTTCTGTCCGCGTTTGATCGTGGCCGGGGTCTTGAACAGTGACCCATCGGCATTAAACGCGCCATAGCGACCGACCTCCAGGCTGCGTGCGTTCATTATGGGAGCCTTGATCTTCTTACCGTCGGCGAGCGTGAAATCCCGAGGCTTGGTGTCGGTTTCCTTGAACGGCGCCGACCATTGACCCTTGAAGTAGATCGCGTTGGTGAGTATCAGGCGAACGAGCCTGGCCTCTTGGGGGGGAAGCTTGGGGATGATGTCCTTGATGCGGTCATTCGTCCGCCCGGCGACCCAGTTGTTGACCTTCGTCCGCTCGGCGGGAAAGTTGTTCTTGAAGTCCGCCGGGAAAATACCGCCGGTCTTATAGTGCTTGTTTATCGTCTTGATGTAGGCGTCCAGGAAGGGATATGTCTTCTCGCCCCACAAGGCGTTGGCGACGCGCAGTTCGTACTGGTCGACCTGGGATGAGAGTTTGTTGAGTTCAACGGCGGCGGTCCACCCGGCCTGGGAGGACTTGCGGCACTCTCCCCACTTTTGCTGCGCGCGGAGTTCTTTGGTCTTCGCCTTCAGAGCTTCAAGCGCCTTGCGGAGTTCCGGTATCTTCTTTCTCGCGGCTTTCTGGGCGGGCGTATCTTCGGCCATGAGGCGATCGTTGATCCCGCTCATGCCGGTGTGTATCAGCGACGTTCGCCATGGGATCAGTTGGGAGTCATCGCCCATGCGTCTAGCGGCGTCGGGGAAACGAAGCACCCGGCCCATTTCCATCGCGGTCTTGCCGCGTGCGCCCTCGGCGGTCATCGCAAGCGCGCTGGTCACCGAATATGGCGAGAAGAACAGGTTTTCCCCCGCGTTCTCAGCGGACAACTGCTTGAACATGTCGAATGCAAAGTCGCTATTGGCCTGCACGGCGAGTTTGACCGGCGCCTGTCCGGTCTCTGCGGCCAGAAGCTCCCCCGCCGAGCCGGTTACGCTTCCCAAGGGTGTCATGAGGTTAACCATTCCAGTGATAACAAGAATACGGGTAAGCTGTTTCATTTCTTTTCCTTTCAACTCCCGATGTTCGGGCGAGTGTGTTCCAATGTAAAATTCCGTACCCATAGTCCGAACGCAGCGATAGAGGTACGTCACCGGATTGCGCACCGACTCCCGCTTCCGCCAGAATCGCACAAACGCATCCTGGAAGATGTCCTCTGCGGCACCCGACGAATCGGCCCACTGGCGCGCATAGGCAAGAAGCCTCGGGGCGTATTCATCAAGCCAGTATGCGGGATCGTTCTCAACCGGCTTCATCTGTTTTCCACCATATAGACACCGCCGGCGGGCGTTTGTCCAGGCAAATCGAATTACTTTTTGCGGTCAACTGAATACTCGGAAGATATGCGGCGTCCTGCTACAATAGCCCTGAGGCCAACTGACCGAGCCGAACAAAGCCCGAGGCGCATCATGCCGCATCGACAAGTGACCATTACCGCCGCGACGATCCTGCTGGGAGCGAGCCTCGCCGCCTGCGCCGACTCGAAGGAGCATCTCCAGATCATCCGCCATCGGAGAACTGGCAAACTCGTCGCTGTAGAGCGAGCCTCGAATCCGGCTGGGGAGTTGCGGATATACGAACTAGGTCGCGGCCGGCCGATACCGTTGAAGAATCCCGCCAAAGCCGCCAGCCGCCCCGCCGGGTCCGGGCGCACCGGATTCTACAAGACCAGATTCACCCGGCGCAGCCCGCACAGCAATCTCGACCACATGCTCGGCAGGCTCGGTTGGAGGAAGCAGAAGAAGCGCAAGGATTACGATCTCAAGAGCTTTAGTTTCGAAGTATACGTCCCGCCCGGCTACGACGGGTCGAAGCCCTACGGACTCATGGTCTACATCAGCCCGGCGCCCTACGTCTATTTCATGCAGATGTCCCGCTGCAGGAGCGTATACAACAAGCATTCGCTGATACACGTCGCGGCGTACAACTCGGGCAACAAGCAGGATGTCTGGGTGCGACTGGGGCTGGCGATGGACGCGGTGCACAATATCAAGCGGGCCTACAACATCGATTCGAATCGCGTCTACGCAACCGGCGTATCGGGCGGCGGGAGATGCGCCAGCATGTTGGGCCTCGGCTTCGCAGATGTTTTCGACGGCGCGATGCTGATAGTGGGATGCTACTTCTTCAAGATCATCATGTCGCTGGAGAATCCGAAGAAAGGCTGGAGCGCCAAATTCACCAGGCCGCCCGGAGTTGTCTATAGAAAAGCGAAACTCACCAATCGCTACGCGCTGATAACCGGGCAGCACGATTACAATCGAACCGAAACCGAGTCAACTTACGTGAATGGATACAAGAAGCTGAACTTCAAGCACGCGACCTATATTGAAGTCCCCGGCATGGGCCACTCCTGCCCTCCCGCGAGAATCGTCGAACGGGGCGTGACCGCACTGGACAAGCCGCTGAAGTCCGGCGGAGGGTCGATGGTCCCGCCTGCTGTAGCGGCGTCGGCGGCGATGCGGGCCGCTCAGCGAATGCTCAAGGCTGAAAAGCATGAAGACGCGTACGCCGAGTTGGCCGATCTGGCCGAGAAGTATCCTACGACCGCCTCGGCGGCCAAGGCAAAACGGATGATTGCCGAACTGGACCGCACGCATCCGAAGATCGCCGCCTGCGGCCGCTACGATCGGGCGCGTCATTCAGCGGTCGACTCGCTGGCGCGGGGGTGGAGGCAAATAGCTGAAAAGAAGACTTCGCAGGCTCGAAAGACGCTCGTGGAGCTCATAACAACCCACCCCGACCACCCCGAGGCCAAAAAGGCGATCAAGCTGCTGGAAACGATCTGGAGCGATAAGGCTCCGGATTAGCTGGAGCCGGCTCGACGGGCCATGCACTTTCTGTGACGGACAATGATGTCCTCTATCTTCTCCGGCGCCATAGAATCGACCTCGACGATGCGGTTGGCCGCGGAGATACCCCTGAGATCTCCGGCCGGGCAGTCATCCATCGCCCGTCCCATAGGGCACCCGATCGCAATATCCTTAAGCAGCATTCGGTCATCCGGCCATGGGCAGTCATTCATGGCGCATCTCCCATACTTCGCATATCGCCTGAAAAGCTCCAACTCAATTATCGCCCCCGCAATCCGGCAGGTCAAGCCCGCCAAGCCGCAAGCCGAGCCGTGTCATTCACCTGCCTGCCGGCAGGCAGGTCATTCCGCACTCATCACTGCCGTTCGTCATTGCCTCTTGCCCCCCGCTTTGGCCAGCATCTCTGAAAGAAGGAATGTGCCGCCGATGCCCTGGTCGTCTATGACGCGGAACTTGAACTTCATGTCGCCCAATTGCTTTTTCAATCCCCCGATGTCGATCGCGACTTCGGCGGGTTTCTTACCGTTGCGGGAAACGAACGCCGGCGCCATCGACTGGGTCTGTCCGCCGGGCGTAATCCGCCATATTCCGACGTATCGAAGGCCGTAAGGCGACTGGAAGACAACCCGTCCGGCCTTGGCGTCCACGCCGCTCATTATCTCGCCCCGGGGCTTCCATTTCCGAACGTCCAGAGCGAAGAATCGATTCGGAGCCAGCGCGCCGGCGCTGACCGGAGCCCAGTATGCGACTTGATCGTCTGTAAACCTCACAGCCTCCTTTCGCCTTGCGTGCGGCGGCTCTATGAGCGTAAAGAAACGGTTCAGGCGATCGTGTCCGCGGGTCATTATGTCCTGCGGATCTCGGCTGTGAGGCAGGCCGAACGTATGCCCTATCTCGTGCAGAGCGGCGCCCATGGTTGTCGATGCGTTGGCCCAGAAGGTATGGCGTCCGATCGAGTCGCTGAAAATTTCCTTCGGATCGACACGCGCCGCATTCATGAAGGCGGCCTGTGTCTGCGCGATGCTGTCGGGCCAACTGAACAGATCGCCCCCGCCGAACAGCGCCAGATTCCCGCCGCCCAGAGCGGTGTGTGCTCCGACCCTGCCGGTCTTCGGATCGAAACGGGTGAACGCGGGTATCACCAGGTTGCTGGCGGTCTTGTGGGGAGCCTGTCTGCGAAGCTCCCTGTGCGCTTCGGAGAACAACTGATTGCCCGTGAGCTTGCGGTAGTGCGACGCTTTGCGGCGTCCTTTGAGGATGCGGACCTTGACGCGACCTTTCGGATCCAGCTCCAGATTGAACGTTCGCCGTCCGAGCCCGAGCTTGCCCATACGCTGGGCGGTGAACGTCTGCATGAGCTTCATCGCCGCATCCAGCTTGCCGCGCCAGTCTTGCGGATCGTTCTTCAGCGGCGTCTGGAACCGAGTATCGCCGGACTTGTCGACAAAGTAGAACACGCGCACGACATAACGGTTGGTCTGCGGCTTGTAGTTCAGCAGCAGTTTGGCCTTATCGCCGCCGGCGGAGATCACAAGATTGTTGGCGCCCGGTGAGAGTTCGACAAGCACCTTGAATCGCCCGGCCAGAGCCAATCCGCCGCACTTTACCCTGCCGCCGGCAACGCTGACCTTATCGGCCTTTGCGTCGGCCAATTTGCCGTCGAGCATGACGACGGGAAACCGCACAGTCTCGCCCGAGTTGAAGTTCGCAACGCGGATCGCGGGCCGATTGCTAGCTTTGTCATTCGCTCCAGTCGCAAGAGTCGCAAACGCAACGCAGACGACGGCAAAACTAATCGCAACATGACTTTTCATAGCCCGACTATACCAGATGGGCTCGTACTCTGGCAAATTGCGTGCAGCGGCGTAAGACTGCTCACGCACCGCAGATCGGTTCACAGTTGCCAATCGCCGCGCCTTTGATATGATCATCGCATGACTACTTCGCAAACGCTTATGGACATGTACGATGCGATGCTCGAGCGATTCGGGCATCAGGGCTGGTGGCCCGGCGATGGGCCGCTGGAGATATGCGTCGGGGCGATCCTCACCCAGAACACCAACTGGACGAATGTGGAGAAAGCCCTCGCCAATCTCCGCAACGCCGGAGCCATGAGCGTTACGGCCATCTGCGAAATGGATCATGAGTCTCTGGCCGAACTGATCCGCCCGGCCGGTTACTTCAACATCAAGGCCAAACGCCTGAAGAACTTTTTCAATTGCCTGCGCGACGGATACGGCGACGACATCGAAGCGTTCCTGGACCGCAGCGTCTGGTCGCTCCAGGAGGAGTTGATGCCGATCAACGGCATCGGCCGCGAAACCGCCGACTCGATAATCCTATACGCGGCCGAGAAGCCGACTTTCGTAATCGACCGCTACACGTGCCGCATGATGGTGCGCCACGGCCTGATCTGCCCCGAAGACGACTACGAGCAGGTCAAGGACCTGTTCGAATCGTCACTGCCCGAAGACCTGGACCTCTGGAAAGACTACCACGCGCAGATAGTAGCAGTCGGCAAGCATTACTGCCGCCCGAAAGCCAAATGCGCCGGCTGCCCGCTGGAGAGCTTCGATCACGATCCGATCGCCGATCAGTACGCCGACTAGCCGACTCAGACGCGGACTTCCATGTCTATCATCTCGCATTGGCCGGACCAGTCGCCTTGGGGAGCGTCGAGTTGCTGTTTGCGCAGGCGCAGACGCATTTCCCGCGGCATGTCGCTGAACTTAACCACCCGATCGCGTCCGGTGTCCTTGGCCTGCAGCAGTGCCTGGTCGGCGAAGTACGTCAGCATGCCAGGGGCGGTTACTTCGGCGTTGTCGGGGAAAGTCGCCTGCCCGATCGAGACTGTAACGTGGATGTCCTTGCCGAATACGGTGAACTTCCTGGCGCAGACCTCCTTGCGGATTCTCTCGGCGAACGTGGCGGCCTGGTCCTGATCGGCCTTGGGCAGCAGTACGCAGAACTCCTCGCCGCCGGTGCGGGCCACGACGTCCGACTCGCGGACCGATCTTGTCATGATCACCGCAAGCTCCTTCAGCACGTAGTCGCCGCTGTGATGCCCATAAGTGTCGTTTATCAGCTTGAAGTGGTCGATATCCAACGCCAGTATGCTCAGCGCGCCGCCGTATCGCCTGGCGGACTTGAACTCGTGCTCCAGTATCCCGCCGAAGGACCGCACGTTGCGCACGTGCGTCAGGGGGTCTGTGGTGCATTTGGCTTTCAGGGCCTTGTTGTCCTCGCGCAGCCGCTCCATCAGTTCCTGCTCCCGATCGAGCACCCGCTCAAGGGCCGCTCGCGAAGAGGCCAGTTGATCGTACAGGTCCTTTATTCTGAGCATTGCGCGGACCCTGGCTCGCACTTCAACAGCGGCGGTGTCTTCTGAGATCACGTCGTCGACTCCGCTGTCAAGGAAGCGGCATCGCTGATCTTCCGCCGAGTCGGTCGACATCACCATCACCGGAAGATACTGCTGGGGCGAGATGCCGCGAAGTACGTTGGGGATATCCGAATCGATCGAATCGTTCAGAGACATGTTCAGGATCACCAGATCGATCCGCTGACCCCTGACGGCCGCGAACGCGTCGATCTCGTCTTCAATAGCGACAATCTCCCACTGATCGCAATGCAGATCCGGACACGAAGCCCCCGCCCGCGGAGTTCCCATTGTAAACAGCAGAATGCGTGATTCATCTGTGCGCTCTTTGTTGCTCATATCACCAGTCTTTACGGGCCTCGATGACCGAAAGTTCGTTACTTCCGCCAGGCCGCGGGTTTGCGGCTCCGACGGCGCGTATCTCGACGGATTTCCATCCCGCCCTGCAATGACAGCCTAAGATACGCTTGGGGGGCGGGCCAAATCGGATTCCGCGATCGCCGCACGAAATAAGTCCCGTGCGGCCAACACGCTGTTGCCAGTCTGGCCTAAATCACTATAATACCAGTCGATGCCGACGCTCATTGTCGGCGGTACAACCTACCTGCAAGCAACAGGACGCCAGCCATGCCCACACTCAAGGGAAAAGCAGTTGTCGCACAGTCAGGCGGCCCGACGGCCGTCATTAACTCCAGCGCCGCCGGCGTGATCCAGACTTGCCTTGACCACCGCGACATCTTTACAGGGGTTTACGGCAGCCTCAACGGCATTCTCGGCACGCTGAAGGAAGAGCTTTTCGACTTGTCAGCCGAAGATCCGGCCCAGATCGATCGCCTCAAGCGCAGCCCCTCTTCGGCGTTGGGCTCCTGCCGCCACAAGCTGAAGGACCTCGAGGCCGATCGGGCCGACTACGAACGCATCCTGGAAGTCTTCAAGGCCCACGACATCCGCTACTTCTTCTACATCGGCGGCAACGACTCGATGGACACCGCCGCCAAGCTCGGAAAGCTCGCCCGGGAGACCGACTACGAGATGATCGCCATGGGCGTCCCCAAGACGATCGACAACGATCTGGCATGCACCGATCACTGCCCGGGCTACGGATCAGTGGCCCGTTACAGTGCGATCTCCGTCAAAGAGTCCGGGCGCGACACCGACGCCCTGTACACCCACGACACGTGCACCATCCACGAAGTGATGGGGCGAAACGCCGGGTGGATCGCCGCGTCGACCGGACTTGCAAAACGTCGCGAGCAGGACGCACCCCACATCATCCTGCTGCCCGAGGTTCCGTTCGTTGTCGATAAATTCGTCGAAGACGTTCAACGCTGCCTCAAGGACTACAACCGATGCTTCATCACCTGCGGCGAGGGAGTCAGGACTCCTGACGGCGAGTACCTCGCCGACGCCGGCGGCCAGTTCGTCAAGGACTCGTTCGGACACGCCCAGCTCGGCGGCGCCGGCCAGGCCGTCAGGGCGATCGTCGAGTCGCACGTCGGCGTAAAGGCCAGGACGAATCTCCCCGGGACAATGCAGAGAGTAGCCATGCACTTCGCCAGCAGGACCGACGTCGAAGAAGCGTATCTCGCCGGACAGGCCGCGGCCACGGCCGCAATGGAAGGCGTCAGCGGCAAGATGATCACTCTCGTCCGGGGTGAGGATTCCGGACAATACGTCTGCACAACCGGACTCGCGGATCTCGAGGACGTCGCGAACGGAGAGAAGATGCTGCCGCCGGAATTCATCGACGCAAACGGCACGGGAGTCACCGACGCGTTCATCGAGTACGCCCGCCCGCTGATCCGGGGCGCCGCCTCGCTGGATATGGGAGACGACGGACTGCCCATGTACGCGCAGCTCGAACGAACCCCGATCGCCGCGCTGACGGCGCCGTGGCGGTGAACCGGCGGAGCCAAAAAACCAGCCCGCGTCAACGGAGCCTTGAAGTAATCGCCCAGAACGGTTATTAAGAGTACAGAATGATACAGTTTGAGGTATATCAAGACGGAAAACTGGCCGAGGACATGGACTTGTCCGGGGCTTACGTGTTCGGCCAGGACGCAATACCCATACGCGCCGACATCACTGTTTCAAAAGGGCTGATCCGATGCACAAAGCGCGTTCCGGGACCCGCGGGCCTGTCGGTCCTTTGGGATGTCGGCCAGGCCGGGGTGTTCATGCTCCCGACTGTCAGACTGCCTGAACGCAAGAAACCCTACAACCTGCTGGTCGAAATGGCCAGGGCTCAACTGTTCAAGATTATCCAGAAACGCGAAGACTGGGGACTGTTCGATTTCGCCGACGCCGAGGATCTTAACGCTGACTTTGACGAGATCAGGAAGACGTTCCTCCGCTCCGTTCATGCTTCAGATCCCGCCGAGGCGTCTGCGATAGGGGCACGAGCACTGTCCGACGCGATCACCCTGGGCGAGAGAATGGCGCTGTTCCACGCCGACATTTTCCTCAAGCGCCGCAAGGCCAACCCCCAGTCGGCCAACCGAACGAGCTTCGGCGCCGCGGTGGACCTGGCTGCGACCAACAAGCCGTACAACACTCGCCTGCAGGAAGTCGCCGACTTCCTCAGCATCCCGCTGGCGTGGAAGAACCTGGAGCCCAAGGAGCAGGTCTACGATTTCGAGCAGACCGACAAGTGGATCGATTTCGCCGCACGCGCCAAGCGCCCGGTCCACGCCGGGCCGCTGCTGAGTTTCAGCAATCTCCACCTGCCCGAGCGACTGTACATCTGGGAGCACGACTACGACGCGCTTCGGGACCTGGTCTACGAATACATCCAGAACGTCGTGACCCACTACAAGGATAAGGTCGCAGTCTGGAACGTAGTATCCGGCATCCACGGGAACAACACCTTCAACCTCAGCTTCGATCAGCTCATGGAGTTGACGCGGATGAGCTGCCTGCTGGTCAAGAAGCTGGCGCCGAACTCCAAGGCCATGATAGAACTGGTCATGCCATGGGGCGAGTACTACGCCCGCAACCAGCGGTCGATACCCCCGCTGATGTACGCGGACATGGCCGTCCAGAGCGGCGTGAAATTCGATGCGTTCGGCGTGCAGTTTCTAATGGGCGTCCCCCGTGACGGCCACTACGTGCGGGATCTCCTGCAGATCAGCGCCATGCTCGACGAGTTTGTGGCTTTCGGCAAATCCGCACACGTAAGCGCCTGCCAGGCCCCGTCGAACACGATCTCCGATCCGTCGGACGCCTGGGGCGGAGCGGCCTCTATCCCGCAGGGCGGGAAATGGCACGCCCCCTGGTCGCCGAGACTACAGGCCGAGTGGCTTCAGGCCTTCTACCGCATCAGCATATCAAAGCCGTTCGTAGAATCGGTTTGCTGGAGCGATCTGGCCGACAGAGCGCAGCAGATAATACCGCACGGCGGACTCTGCACCGACGCGATGGAGCCGAAACGATCCTACAGAGAACTGCGGAGTTTCAAAGCGTCGCTCTACGGAGACGGGGCGTCGAAGGACCCGTCAACACAGGCAAAATAGTATGCGGCGACGGACCAGAGCAAGCCTGCTGTGGACCCGATCCGATCTGGGGGCGGTTATACTCCTGCTCCTTGTGGCCGCGGTGTTTGCCGCACATGCGGCGCTGCAGCCTCGAATCGGGTTCATTGACGAACCGCCGACACTCCCCGAGCGGGTCGCCCTGGCGGTCGACAGAATTGATCCGAACACCGCTTCCCGGGCGTCGCTGATCCGCCTTCACGGGATCGGACCAGGCAGGGCGCAGGGCATCATTGACTATCGCACCGCACGCGGCCCCGGAGCGTTTAAGACCGCCGGAGACCTGATGAAGGTCAAGGGCGTCGGGCCGGCGACGGTCAGCAGAATCGCTTCGGAACTGTCGCTGCCGGAGTGAGGCGATCGGGACAACAAGAGCCCAACAGCAGAACAAGACGACCAGATGCGATCAAGAGCCAGGAATTCAATACGGCAAGACGACTCCTATCTTCGGGAAACATGCAAACCGCTATACGGTCTGATCTTCGTATTCCCGATGCTGCTGGCGTTTCACATTCTGACCCGGAACACTCGAATAAACATCCTCGTCCTGAGCAGTTTCCGCGGAGCCCTGACCTGCCTGCCGCCCCTGGCGGTGGTGTCCGTTCTTCTGGGGCAACACCTGTTCAGGCGGGATTCCTGGGATATCCGACTGCGCGTACTGGGCGGCATGCTCGTCGAGTCAGTGCTCTGGGTGATACCGCTGATGGCGCTGTCGCATGTAACCGAACTGGTGTTCCTGACCGCCGCGGGACCCGCGACGCAACCTTCGACAGCCGGAGTGCTCGACTCGATGCTGATCGGAATGGGCGGCGGGCTATACGAGGAGTTCGTGTTTCACCTGCTGGCGATCGGGATCATCATGCTGATCTTCGTAGACGGAATGTCGATCCCCAGAATACCGGCGGCGATTCTCGCCGTCGCGGCGACCGCGGTGGTGTTCGCCTTCTTCCACACTGACGTCGGCCCGTTCAGCGGCGGCGACCCGTTTTCGGCCAAGGATTTCGCATTCCGCGCCGCGGCGGGACTCTACCTCGGCGCGCTGTTCATCACTCGCGGTTTCGGAATCGCCGTAGGCGCGCACGTGGCCTGGAACGTCTACATCTTCGTAATGTGAACGGCGCCGCGGCCGGCTACTCCCAGGCGAAGTCCCGACCTGTCAGGCAGGTGTACGCTTCGATGTACTTCTCGCGGGTCTTCTGGACGATTTCCGCCGGAAGCGGAGGTCCGGGAGGAGTTCGGTCGAACTTCACCTTGTCGAGATAATCCCGCACAAACTGCTTGTCGAAGCTGGGCTGGCTCTTGCCGGGGCTGTATCCGTCGGCCGGCCAGAATCGGGACGAGTCCGGCGTGAGGACCTCGTCTATCAGCATGATCTCGCCGTCTTGGCCAATGCCCCATTCGAATTTCGTGTCGGCCAGAATAATCCCGCGTTCGGCGGCGTAGTCCGAGGCCCGTTTGTAAATCGCAATCGACTTGTCGCGAAGCTTGACCATCAGCTCTTCGCCGACCAGTCCGGACGCCTGCTCGAAGGAGATGTTCTCGTCATGTCCCTCCTCGGCCTTGGTCGAGGGGGTGAAGATCGGCTCGGGCAGTTTCGAGGCCTGCTTGAGTCCGCCGGCCAGTTCGATCCCGCAGACTCCGCCGGTCTTCTTGTATTCGCGCCATCCGCCGCCGGCGAGATAGCCTCTGACGATGCACTCGATGGGAACGACCTTCGCCTTGCGGCAGAGCATTATGCGCCCGTCAAGCTCCTTCATGTCCCGCAGTTCTTCGGGCAGATCATTGACGTCGGCCGACAGCAGGTGGTGCTTGGCGATCTCGCCCAGCAGACCGAACCAGAACACCGAGATCTGCGTGAGCACTCTGCCCTTGTCGGGGATGCCGTTGGGCATGACCACGTCGTAGGCGCTGATCCGATCGGTGGCGACCATCAGCAGTGCATCGGGCAGTTCGTAAAGATCGCGAACCTTGCCGGATCTCTTCGGATAGTTCTCCAGGGATGTCGTCAGCAACGCGGTTGTTTTCATAATATCGGGTCTCTTCCTGAAAGGTAGTTAGAGGCGTTATCGGCTAAATTGAACCATCTTGGCGTTATCGTGTCAGGCAGGCTTTCACCGCGTCAGCCACAGCGCGGGCGATATCCCGCTGATGCGACTTGCTGCCCAGCAACCTGGCGTCGTATCTGTTTGTCAGGTAGCCCATTTCCAGCAGAATAGCCGGACATGACGTTCGAAGCAATACTCGATATCCCGCCGCACGGATTCCGCGGCTGGACTGGCCGGTTGTCAGCATCGACTTTTCAACCGCCGACGCCAGCGCGCCGGCCTGAGACATGCGGGTTTCAGGGGCGTAGATAGTAAAGCCTCGCGCGCCGCGATTGGCCGCGGCGTCGCAATGCAGGCTGACAAACAGCTTCGCCGCGGTTCTGTCGGCCAGAGCGGCCCGATCGTTCAACTCAATGAACGTGTCGTCGCTGCGGGTCATCCGTACGTCCACATTGGAAGCCCGAAGCATATCGGCGATCATCAGCGCAACGTTGAGGACAATGTCCTTCTCCGTACGTCCGTTGTGCCCGGCGCCGGGGTCTCGCCCACCGTGCCCGGCGTCAATGACAACGGGGCCGTAACTGATTGTCGGCTTCGGCGACGGGGTGCTGGAGTGCCGGGGAGAAGCCGAACGCTCCGGGGTCGGGACATACGCGATCACGCTGCGCATCGCCAGGCGAATATCCTGCTCGAGAGCTTCTCGGACATAGAGCGTTTCGCCCACGGGGGTGATGCCGCCCTTTTTGCCGACGGCGGCGCCGTTCACGTAAGTCACGCCCGCGGGGTCGGCGAAGAATACGACCGAATTGAACCGGTTGGCGAGAGTAGCGTTGTGCGCCGAACTACTTCGAACCGTCATCCCCAGCTTGCGGGCCATTTCACGGGCCGAGACGGCTCCGGTCGGCACGATCGGGATGTCCCCGGCGGTCACCACACCCCGGCGGGCCGGGGCGCACCCGCCCAGGCCGACGGCTCCGAGACTGACCAACGCGACAACTATGCAATAAGCCGCAGATCTTTTCACGTTATGCTCCGTCATATCTTGTGATTAACGATCGGCGGCAACTATATCCTCCCGCCGTACTGACAGTAAACAAGAAAAATGCACCATGCAACGAATACGGCGATAAGCGAACCGATGACCGCCCAGGACATCCTCGCCCCGCGATCGGGAATCCCGTCGCTCATGTCCACCGGCTCGGGCGGCGGGGTCTGCCGCGAATCCTTGGCGGGTTTCTCGGTCATTAGTCCAACCTCAGGTTCATCGCCACGTCAAACGCCTCGTCGAACGAAAACACGTCTCGGAAGTCCTCGATGCTGTCTTCTTCGGTCTTCCGCATGAATGAATTGTCCACCAGGAGGTAGACCATGTTGCCGAGGTCGATCGTAGCGCGGATGTTCCACTTGCTCAAAACCGGCCTGGCCAGGCGCCCCCAGCGCTCGATCGCCAGGTCCCGCATCGCATGGCAAAGCTGGGCTCCGGTCACGTGCCGCGAGGGCTCGGTTTGGGGGTCCGTGGAAACCTGGGCGTCGGCTCCGTGAACCTCTCCGACCGCGTGACTCAGAGCATCATGCAGGAAGGCGAACGCTTCGATCGGATAGCGCCCGTCGCTTCGGATCACCTCTTCCATCGTATTGCCGGACTGGCCTACCATCTACTGCTTCCTCGGGAAAAGCGGTTGGGGTTTGGTCACCTGCAGGCCCGCGGGCAACAGGCCCCACTGGCCGATCTCGGTGATGCTCCGGCCCGGTTCGGCAGTCCAGTTGAGCTGCGACAGGCCGGCGCCCATCATCTCAGGCATGACAGGCGACAGGTGCGAAAGTATTATCCTAACCGATTCGGCGCACGTGTACAGTATGCATCCGAGCCGCTCGGCCTGCGATTCGTCCTTGGCCAGCTTGAACGGCGCGGTGACCTCGATGTACTTGTTCGTTGCGTTGATCAGATCGGTCACCTTGTCGAGATACGAACCGAAATCGCAGCTCTCCATGGCGCCCTGGGCCGAGTTGCGCAGGTCGGACGCGGCGTCGACGACTGTCTGCTCGTCCGGACCGATCTGTCCGCCGACCGGCAGCACGCCGTCGAAGTACTTGTTGATCATGTTCAGCGTGCGGTTCAGCAGATTGCCCAAACCGTTGGCCAGATCGTTGTTGTACCGGCCCTGGAGAGCATCGTGGCTGAAGTCGCCGTCGGCTCCGAACGTTACGGCCCGCAGCAGGAAATACCGGTAAACGTCGACCGAATACTCCGAGCATATCTCGGCGATCGATTCGCGTGAGATGAAGTTGCCCAGCGATTTCGACATCTTCTTGCCCTCGGACGTCCACCACCCGTGAGCGAAAACGCACTTGGGCAGCGGGGCCTCAAGAGCCATCAGCATCGCCGGCCAGTAGACCGTGTGGAACCAGAGAATGTCCTTGCCTATCAGGTGCACGTCGGCGGGCCAGTACTTCTCGGCCGAACCGTCGAATTCGTCGCCGATCTCCGGCCAGCCCAGCGCCGTTCGGTAGTTGCTAAGCGCGTCGACCCATACGTAAACGCTGTGCGTCGGGTCGTTGGGCATCTCGATGCCCCACCCGCCGAGCTTGTCCTTCAGACGCGATATGCTAAGGTCTTCGACGCCCATCCTGAGCTTGCTGAGCACTTCGTTGCGGCGGGCCTGGGGAAGAATGAAACCCGGATTCGCCTCGATGTACTCGACCAGTCTATCGGTCCATTTGCTCAGGCGGAAGTAGTATGTCGGCTCCTGGTAACGCACCAGCGGCTTTCCGTTGACGGCGCTTTCGAACTCGTTTTCAGCGGCCGCCGATTCGGTGATGAACTCCTCCTGGCCCTCGTCGTACCAGCCTTCGTATTGACCGAGGTAGATTTCGTCCCGCTCCAGCAGTCGCGATATGATCGCCTGGACTCTTCTTTCGTGACGATCCTGGCTGGTGCGGATAAAGTCGTCGTTCGATATGTTCAGATCCTTCCAGAGTTCCTCGAAGCCCACGACGACTTCATCGGCGAGCTGCTTGGGCGTCATGTCGCGCTCGGCGGCGGCCTTGACGATCTTTATGCCGTGCTCGTCGGTGCCGGTCAGGAATCGAACGTCCCGCCCGGCGGCGCGGAAGAATCGCGCCAGCACGTCGGCGGCTATTGTCGTGTAGGAGTGCCCGATGTGCGGCACGTCGTTCACGTAGTAAATCGGTGTTGTTACGTAGTAAGTATTGCTCATGGCGCCTTTAGCATCCGTTTATAGCGCGTGAAAATCAAGTGGCGTCTGAATCCGTCCGAGCCGAATCACATCCGCGACTTCTCGAACTCGATGACCTGCTGGAGCGTTTCGTCCAGCGGAACGCTCGGTTCGTAGCCGATCAGGCCGTTGATCTTGCTCAGGTCCGGCTTGCGAACGAGCATGTCGTCGAAGGGACGTCCGTACGCCTCTTCGTAGCTCAGGAACTTCTTGCCGCTTGACGATCCGGTCATCTCGATGATCTTGTCGGCCAGGGCGGATATGCTGATCGACTCGGTCGTGCCTACGTTGATCACCTCCCCGACGGCCCCGGGGCAATCGACCAGTTTGAGCAGCGCACCGACGACGTCGCTTACGTTGCAGAAGCACCGCGTCTGATCGCCTGTGCCGTAAATCTCGATGGTCTCACCGGCCAGGGCCTTCTGCACGAATCGCGGAACCACCATGCCGTACGTACCGGTCTGGCGCGGGCCGACGGTGTTGAAGAAGCGGCATACGATCGTCTCCAGCTCGCACTCCTGGTGATACGCCAGGGCCAGGAACTCGTCGATCATCTTGCTGCACGCATACGACCAGCGCGTGAACCGCGTTGAGCCCAGCGTCGTGTCGTCGTCTTCGCTGAACGGGGTCTTGGTGTTCTTGCCGTAAACCTCGCTGGTCGAGGCGACAAGGATCTTGCGTCCGAACTTGTTGGCCAGGTCCAGAACGACCTCCGAACCGTGAATATTCGTCTCGATAGTGTGGACCGGCTGATCCACGATAAGCTGCACCCCGACCGCCGCCGCGAGGTGATACACCAGATCGCAACGGTCGATCAGCGACGTCATAGTCGAAGTGTCTCGGACCGATTCGCGTACGAAACGAAACGCCGGATTCTTCCTGACGGTCGCCAGATTCTCCAGCGAGCCTGTCGACAGATCGTCGACCACGGTTACCGAATGTCCGTCGGCCAGCAGGGCTTCGCTCAGGTGCGAACCGATAAACCCGGCCCCGCCGGTAATTAATATATTCATGCGTTCTTCCTTCTAGCTGATTCAGACGATAACAGGGCGTAAGAGGATAGTCGTTCCAAGGCCCCCTGACAACCGCAAATCAAAGATATCCTTACAATCACAGCATCAAAACCCCACTAAACCGCCCCACCAATGTCACAGGAGGTTTACAACGGCACGCCCAACGGCGTGGCGATTGGCAGTTGGCGCCGGCGAAACCTGACGTCCAATATCTCTATTCGATGCCCTTGACAGTTCGGGGTATTCGTTGCATATATGCCGTTGCGAGGCGTTCGCCCTTCGGCGGCATGTCAGTTCTTCTCGTGTCGCATAGCATATCTAACATTTTGTGCACACGCATGTTAAGCACTTGTTGATTCCTGTTGACAAAATATTTTGCCGCAATTCTCATTTTCCTGTCGCAAAACCCGCATCGCGCGCCAGTAAGTAAGTTTGTGGAACGGCAGGTACTGAGCGGCAGGCACCAGGTGCTGGGTTCCAGGTGCCAGGAAACCGAACGGCCCGAAACGCGACG
>Ga0180436_10000184_pt1 | contig 66893 bp, 59 predicted proteins | sample SS_ome_2_FD_132434 | JGI IMG/M metagenome (GOLD analysis project Ga0180436, IMG submission 132434) | Hypersaline lake sediment archaeal communities from the Salton Sea, California, USA - SS_3_S_2 metaG | ecosystem: Environmental > Aquatic > Non-marine Saline and Alkaline > Hypersaline >...
AGATGAATCAGCGTCTTCTGAAGGCACCAAAAATATCAAGGAGAAAAAGCTCAAACCCAAGAAAATAAAAAACATTTTCCAAAAAAGCAATTTTCCGGCTAAAATTTGAATTTTCAATTTCTTGAAAAAGAAGAACCAGAAAGCGAAGAAAAGTATTAACCAAAAACTTAAACCATAGCTAATCCAAAAGACCAGAAGAAAAAATACAACAAAAACAACCAGAATCCAAAACAAGATCATCCACTTACTTGAAACTGCCATGGCGCCAGCCAAAAAGGCTCCTCCGGCAGCAGCCTTTGGGGTCTTTTTGGATTTACTTTTTTTCTTAATATCTTTTCGATTGTCGAACTCTCCGGTTTGATAATCCCCAGAATGAACATGCAACATCCCCATTTTTCTCAAAAAATCTAAAACTGGCTTCATGGCTTTATTTTAATTATTTACAAAAACCTTATTTCAATTTTAGCCTAAAAAAAACATTTTTTCAAACTTGGTTTAATTCAGGCAAAACAAAAAATCCCGAATAAATTCAGGATTTTAAGTTTCTAAATATCAACCCCAACGGATTGATAAGAATAGAGATTTCTAATCTTAAGATAACAGTTTTTGCTGTTTTTTTATTACTCGTTGTCATATTTTTCCCTCGAGTATTCATCATCCCCTCCGGATCCAGATAATATGACTATTATTCAATTGTAAAAGTTCAAATTAATAATTATTTTTGTTTTCCTTTCGACTTATTTAAAACAGACCACTCTTTTCTCTACGCTGACTCTCTCGTTTTTAAAACCCTGGTACTCTGCTTAGAATAAGCCAAAAATTAGATTCGGGGAGACTGTTTTCAAATGTCGTTTCGTTAGAAAAAGTAGTCTATATTTTTTATCAGAAATGATATTTGAAAACAGTCTCCCACGGAAGATACGTTGATCTTACATTGGTTTTAATTATTAATTAATTATTATTTTTTCAATAACTCTTGAGAATTTCATGCTGGATTAATTAAACAAACCTGCAATCCAATTAAAAGTTCTTTTAATAAATCCAACTCTTATGCATTCTCCGTATTCGTTCGGCACACCCTCAATACAAACATATTCACATTTTGGCTCTGATCCTTCTGGCGAGCTACAAATACTTACTAATCGCCTTTCCTCTGGAACTAGAACATTTTGTTCATCATCTGGACAAGAAACTGAATTTGGAGGAATTTCACCCATGCAATTAGATTGCTGGCCTCCAAAAATGTTCGAAATATTTACATTACTAGATGTTATTCGGAAATTTGAAGATTTGCATTTTGTATCACATGCCAAACTGCAATTAGTATAACTATTTTTTTTCATGCATTCGTCCATCATTTTGACCTTATTGCATTCAGTCTCAACACTTCCTGCTCCTGTTCCATATTTGGCTTTCACTTCGTTTCTACATTTATCAAGATTATTATATGCGTGATACCATCCTTCTGCACATTCAAGATATTCTTCAGTGCATTTTTCATAACACCCCTCATCTTCAGCGGTCCAAGAACCAAAACGCGGACTTGTTCTTTCTCCACATGGCTTAGAACATCGGAGCATTTTTTCTTGGCAAATGCGGTCTCTTTCGCTTAAGCATTCCCCGAAGGCTACTTGCTTGCACGGATAGTCATTATAAAATCGACCTCCATCCAAGTCGTCCATTGTAATTGCATGTACTTGATTAGCACAAAAAAATAACAGAAGGCTTACGAATAATTTGTTTCCCATAAATATTTTTTTATATTTTGAATTGTCAAACGTTTTTTAAACTATGCTTGTTTCATCTCAAGCAATCTCTCTTCCTCTCTCTCTAATACCCAAATATTGAAAATGGTGATGATGAACAATCCTGCGATCAAAAGCATAAATCCTGTTTGACTGAACCAAAGTCTGGTTTTTTGAACTAGATTATTAGGATTTTGATCAGAGTTCAACATGGCCACAACTTGGCTTTTCTCTTTTGTTTTTTCATCTTTTTCAATCATATATTCAGCAAAATATTTGTCTGGGATTTTGCCAAAAACTGCCTTTTTATCTTCCCCTACTGCCTTGATTAAAATATTTTCTTCTTTGATTGTTTCGTCTTTTAAGGAAATCAAGTTGACATAGACATCACCTTTTAGGTTCTCCAGTTCATATTCCTGATTACCAATGATGGCTGTGACTTCTTGGGGATCCCCAGAAACTTCTGCGGAAACCAACAATTCGTCAACTTCACCACCTCGCCAAAAATGAAATGAGCTTTGAGCGATAATCACTCCATCTTCATTAATAGTGGCTTCAGTGTCTTTAGTTGAATTCACTGGAACCGGATCACCTTCTCTCAAAGAAGTCCCAAAAACCTGAACAGCAACTTGGGTTTCTTTGTTGCCAATAATTCCCCTCTCAACCGCTACTCCAATTTCTTTATATTTAGTGGATAAAATATTCTCTCGATGAGTTTCACTTTTCATCCAAGCGCCGTGAACAGCAAAAGCAGTCTCAAAATCCATTCCCAAATTCTCACCCGCAAACTTATAGGAGTAACCGGCTCGATCAAACCAATGCCAAGGATTCAATCCCTGAGGAGAAGTATGAGCAAAATAGTCATTGCCCAACATGTCTCTGGCTTTCAGCTTGGCCACCTCATCAAGGATGTCGCTTTTCACCAATTGTTCAACTCCGCCAGCAGCTCTTTCTTGGTTGGCATAATTAATGATCTGACTCTCCAGCTCTTCATTAGCTTTTGCCAAACCCACACCAAAAAACAACAGACTGACCACTGCTCCAAAAATAGCTAGGTTGTTTTTTAGATTTTTAATTTTCATTTTTTTTGATATTGAGAGGTTTGATTTTTTTGCAAAATAAAAAAGTAGTCTGCAAAAACAAACCACCCGGTTCAACAAAAATATTTAACTTACACAAGTATTATATACCCAAAATCACTTCTTGTCAATGGAACAATCACAAGCTCTGTTGAAACAAGATTAAACCCCGGGAGTGTTAACCACTCCAGGGGTTTAAAAAGATTTAGATAAATCAACCGGCTTTTTTGCCGTTGTAGGTCATGTCCTTGAGGTTGAACACATCCCCGGTAAAAACCAGAACCATGACTTGGTGAAAATCGGTGTTTGTTTCAAGCGCCTCTTCGGCGCTAATTAATTTCCTATTCTGACCCTTGCCCTTATAAATCGGGAGGCCAAAAGTTTTAGCCAAAGAGATTGCAATCTCGAAAGAGACGTAGTCGACCAATCCTTTCCGTTTACCAATTGTAAAGATCAACTCATCGGCATAAACAGACTCAAGTCCATCACCCTGAAGACGAAACAAACCATTGGAACATTGAACGGCCACGAAGAGGGGTTTGTCTCTTCCTTTAATGCTGATTTTGGCAATCAGTTGGTCTTCGAAAAAGCCCTTATGGATATCTCCATCGAAATCTTCCCCTTCGGCCTCACCGCTCCCATATAAAAATTCAATTGAGGAAACTTCCACTCCCGAATCAATCTTCCCCGAAAGGCGAAGCCAGGCAACAAGATCCTTCCCGATGCTAGGCCATTCATGATTGAGAATCAGTTTTCTCTCAAACGGTGTTTTGTCTTTGAGAGAGTCGAGAACAAAAAGATTCTCTTCAGAAACCGCTTTCACTGGCCGAAGGTCGTCAACCAAATTAGTCCTCCCGTCCGGAATAAAAAATATCAGACCGCAAATCAGGACCAGAACCGCTAAGGCGCTAATGCCCGCTGTTTTCTTTGAAAATGTCATCGTCTTTCTCCTTTGCTTTGTTGTCAATGAATAAAAACCTCTAACATAAATTCTGCCTAAGATTAAATCATAAATTCCAGACTTTGTCAATAGAATCGCAAGGCCTTAGAACAAAAAACAACCTCTCGGTTGCAAACCTGCCTGCCGGCAGACAGGCTTAATACCTGATACTTCACCCTGTTAAATAATTTTGATGAAATCAAAATTAGACGCAGTCTATTTAACAGGGTAAATACATAATACTAAACTTAGTATCCCCGATGCCCATATTTTTTAAACTCTTTCTTGGTCTTTTTCATAAATTTTCCAAACTGGCGATTTTTCTCTCGTTTTTGAACTTGGTTCATGCTGTAATGCTCTGATTCTTTTTTCAAATCAATATAATTGGAATATTTTCCTTCGTCCAAGTCTCCCTCCTTCAAGGCCTCCAAAACCCGACACCCTGGCTCATGAACATGAGAGCAATCAGAATATTTGCATTCTTTGGCTAAAAAAACAATCTCGTCAAATGAATCCTCCACCCCCGTCCCGGCATCTGCAATCCCCACTTCTCTAATTCCGGGATTATCAATCACAATCGCCCCGCTCTGCAAAAAATACATCTCCCGATTAGTGGTAACATGCTTCCCCCTGTCAGCAGATTCGCCAATGTCTCCTGTTTTTATTTCGTCTTTTCCAATTAATTGGTTTATCAGCGAAGACTTCCCAACACCCGATGAACCCAAAAAACAATAGGTCTTGCCTTTTTCTAAGAAATTTTTTAGGTCGTCTACTCCCTGTGAATTTTTTACACTAGTCGAAAATACTTCGACTTCTTTAAATCTATTTTTGATTTGTTCTATTTTTAAATCGAGTTCTTCTTTGGAAATCAAATCAATCTTATTCAATATGACCACTGGCTTGACTCCTCCATCACGCACTATGGAAAAATATCTTTCCAGTCGATTCAAGCTATAGTCTCTGTTCACCGACTCAACAATAAAAGCCACGTCAATATTAGTAGCAATTATTTGAACTTCGTCACTGCCACTCTTTTTTCTTTTAATCACTGTTTTTCTGGGCAAAACTTTTTCAATAACTGCTTCTTGATTTTCCAGTTCAGTCAAGGTCACCCAGTCTCCCACGGCCGGATAGTCTTCTCTCGAGGTTGCATCGAATATTTGTTTCCCCCTTATCTTTGATAAGTATTCCCCGGTCTCATTCCTGACTTTATATAAACCTTTTTGTTCTGACACAACTCGAGCCACAGAAAAATCACCCAGACCAATTTCCTGTCGAGCCTTTTCAAAAAATTCACTGTATCCTAAATCACTATTTTTATTCATGTTCGGTATTATAGCATAAAAAGGAAATCAAAAAACAACCTTTCGGTTGAATTTCTTGAGCGGGTTAGTAGAGACGGTTAGAACTAGTTTTGTAATGAAAAACGACCTCGGTTAAAAACTAAGGTCGTTCGTTGTTAGCTTTTTTAAAGCCTATTTTTTCAAAAAACCGGAAACTGCCGCTCCGCAACTGTTGCAAATATACTTGGGTAATCTTTTTTTCTGAGATTCCGATAAATCCGGATTTTCACGCTCCGGATTTTTGCTAAAACTTGTGCTGTGTTCACAGTTTGGACATACATCAGCCATTCTAGTCCCTTTCAGTTAAATTTTTAATATCAATTTCTTCTGGAAATTCCGGCCACACAACTTCAGAACCATCAATCCGCACCAACATTTGACTTGCATAGTTAAGCGCATTTTCCGGGTTTCCAATGGGGCATCTCCCCAAAGGAGATCCAGCAAAGTGGAAAAATACGACTGAATCATCTTCTCTTTGAGAAAGAACTCCTTGTTCAAGTCCAAACATAAGAAGTTGAAGAGTTCTATCGATGTATCGACTATCCCTGGGTTTTATTTTATTCTTGTCATAATAAAAAGCAAAGACCCATTCGCGTTCTCCTTTTTCACTGATACGAGCGCAAAAAACATTTTCCGCAAGAACCCAAGCCCCAATAGACTCAACATTGAAATTATTGCATTGTTCTTTGAGTCGTTTTAAAAATTCATTTTTATCAAACATACTTCCCTCCTTTTACTGAATCATGAATCCCATGTTTTTAAACAAATCCTCAATGCTCAGCATTTCATCGTCCTCAAACATGAGAGGCCAGGCTTTACGGAGATCGTCTCCTGTTTTTGTTTGTCCATAACCGTCGACCAATTCCCAGGTATGACGAGCAACATACAAAACATTCATCATGTACAATTTGATTTCCATGCCCTCCATTCCTTCGAATGTTCCGTCTTCTTCTAATTCACGAAAAAACATTGGCAGGTCTATTTCCAAAGCTGCATTCGAAACAGGTCTTTCTGTAAAAACCTTTTTGAGGCCTTCGATATATTTTTCTGCCGACAACACTACCGACTTCATCGCCTCAGAACCCTCTTTCTCAACTAAAGCTTTCAATTCCTCAATCTTTTTCATCACAAATTCCCCCTTTTTATGATTAATATCAAATTAAACTTATGTAGTCTGTCAAAAAACTAGAAAGTTAATAATGCCATATTTTATATAAAAAGTAAATATTAGACCTCTTAAACACGGGTAAAGCCACACAGCTAGAACTAAAATTAGCCGCTTAAATAGGTACCTTAATTTTTCAAAAAAATTTCATATAAACAAAAAAGGCTTAACAAAGCCTTTATTTTAACATCATAATCCCTAGCAGGAATCGAACTCGAAAGCTATTGGTTTTAAAACAAAAATTGGAATTTTTCTTTAGGTGAGCGGGTAACGGGAATCGAAGGGTCAAGTCGCTAAATTCGTGCTTCGCTTTCAGCTCGCACTCATTAAGCGCTTTCTCCCCGGACTCAGCGCACTCTCTTTAATTCCTCGCTCGCTCGGAATGTAGCGCTTCCGTCTGGTTCGATTCCAGTTCCCGAAAAATCTAAAACCCCGGAGCAAGTCCGAGGTGTTAGATTTTTTTGAGCGGGTAACGGGAATCGAACCCGTATCACTAGATTGGCAACCTAGAGTAATAACCATTATACTATACCCGCAAAAACAATCACTTAGAGAAACTGGGTTTAAAATATAAAATTCTAAACCCAGACATCTCTGTAATCGCACGCCTTTTTTATGGATTTGAAATGACGCCGTTTTCGTTACGAAAGTTTTAGATTTTGAAACAAATTTTCAAAAAATTTCGATCCCTATATTCATAGGGGGAGAAATTTTGAAGGAAATTTGATCAAAATCTAGAACTTGCAGTAGAAATAAGTGCATCATTTCAAATTCAAGTGGTGCCGAGGGAGAGAATTGAACTCTCGACACAAGGATTTTCCTTTGATGTTCGCTTGAGTTTCCTCAAGTATCGGACTATATCATCTTCTTTCAAGTAAACTCGAAAGAAGTTGGGCGCTATTTGCAAGATTATTGTTGGGACTCACTTGCTAGTCTCTACACCTTCCTTGGAACTTAGACCCTCCAAAGCTTGGCTCGGGATTGCCATGATTCAAAAACTATTTTTAGAAACTAATCCTAATTTCTAAAAATAGTTTTTGAATTTTAGGTTTCCCCGAATTCACCCAATTTGCAACTCCGCATCACTGCGAAGTGGACCGAAATTCAGTCCTTTGCTCTACCACTGAGCTACCCCGGCATCAAACGTACAACAAATTCAATAATATCATTATAAACCGCTTAAATCAAGAGATAAATCAGTCACTAGTCAACGGTCAACAGTCACTAAAAAATCCCCAAAGGATTTTTATGCTAATTGCTGATTGCTAATTACTAATTACCAGAATCACTCTACTTGCTTTAGTTTCTGTAGGTCTATTAGTTTCTTATACAGCCCACACTTCTCCTGAGACAGCTGTGCATGAGTCCCCTGCTCAACCAACTGTCCATTCTCCAAAACAAAAATGAAATCGGATTTTTTGATAGTGCTCAGCCGATGAGCAATCACAATCACAGTTCGATTCTTCTTAATTTTTTCCATCGCATCTTGAATCAGCTTCTCACTATAAGAATCAAGATTGCTAGTAGCTTCATCAAAAATCAAAATACAAGGATCCGCCAAAAGCGCTCTGGCTATTCCAATTCTTTGTCTTTGTCCGCCGGAAAGTTTTATTCCTCGCTCTCCAACTTGGGTGTCATAGCCCTCTTCAAGATTTTTAATAAACTCCTCAGCGTTGGCCACTCGAGCCGCCGCTTTGACTTCTTTGAGGGTGGCCTCCGGTTTAGAATAAGCAATATTTTCTTTGACTGAAGCGCTAAAAACTTCAACATCTTGAGGAACAATTGAAATAAATCTCCTGAAGGCATAGAGATCATATTCCTTCAAACTTTTTCCATCCAACAAAACTTCTCCGTTTTGTGGATCATAATGCCTAAAAATCATTCTAGCCAAAGTAGTTTTTCCTCCTCCTGAAGGTCCAACAAAGGCTACCATCGAACCAGGCTTGATTTTCAAACTGACATCTTTCAAAGCCTTACGCCGATTATCAGAATAGGCATAAGAAACATTCCTAAAATCAACCGCTCCTTCAAGATGGCTTGGTTTAATTCCGTTTACAACATTCTTGATATCAGACTCTTCCAGTTGCAATTCATATAGCCTGGCAACCGGCTCAAGACTTTCCATAATTTGATCATAAAGTTTTGAAATCCGAAAAAGTGAAATGAGGGCTTTTTCAGAAATGGTGATAACAAAAACCAAACTTCCCACTGTCACTGATCCAATCCAAATCAAATATACACCAAAAAACAAAATGGCCGCTCGTCCCAAATTGATCACCAAGGTCCGCCAAAGATTATATTTCATGGCAGTGCTGAAAACTGAAACTGCATTGTCTTGAATGATGCGATTGATTTTTTTGAATTTACTTACTTCTAGTTTTTCCTGGACAAAAGATTTGACTGTGTTGATGTTGATGATTGATTGGGTCATCAAACCGGAAGCCTCTTCCCCCTTCTTATAAATCTGAACTCTTTGAGGATGAACCTTTCGATTGACCCTCAAAGTCATCCAAACAAAAATTGGCACAAAAAACAAAACGGTGAGACCAAAATAGAAATTGACCCAAAACAAAACTATCATTGTGAAAACAACCTGAAAGAAGGTCGGGATTATTTCCCAGAACAAAGTCAAAAGCAGATCCCTGATGCGATCAATTCCTCGTTCAATTTTAACAATTTTGTTCCCGGTGTTTTCTTTTTCATGATAAGACAGGCTCAAGCCAACCATTTTTTCTTGGGCGTCATTGGCCAAGTAGTAGTCAGTGTCTGTGACTATATCCAAGGCTTTTCGATCTTTCACATAAGCAAAGAGGGACGAGACCTGATTGGCCAAAAACATTGCCCCAATCCAAATCAAAATATTAAGAATCTCTTCACTCTTGAACTCTAGTATTAGATCGATGATTATTTTCAAAAAATATGGCCCAACCAATTGAGAGATTTCAACAATGATCGCTAAAAAAAGCAACACAAAAATTTGCCTCCTTGAAGGTTTGAGCAATGTCCAAAGTTGTTTTAAGAAAAGTTTTAAATCAATCTCTTTTTTCATTTAAATAAAGTTTGAATCGTGTTAAAATCATAACTACAAAGCTATTATCGCACGAAACCAAAAAAAAATAAAATTAATTAATAACTAATGAATTTAAAAATTTACCATACTTGATACTTTATACTTAATACTTGATACTAATCTCAATGTCTTCGAAAGTCTATTCGGCTTCAGTAGTCGGCATGGAAGGTAAATTAATCGAAATCGAAGTTGACACCTTAGCCGGTCAACCAGTTTTTAATATTGTTGGACTTCCTGATGCCGCCGTCAAAGAGGCCAAAGAAAGAGTCTCGAGTGCTTTAAAAAACTCCGGCTTCAAGCCTCCTCACTATTTTGGTCGAATCACCGTCAACTTGGCTCCAGCTGATTTGAAAAAAGAAGGTCCCTATTTTGATTTTCCAATTGCCCTGGGAATTTTATTAGCCACCAAACAAATTGAATCCTTGCCAAAGGATTCTGTTTTTTTAAGTGAGCTTTCATTGGACGGAAGACTCCGGGACAACAAGGGAATTTTGCCAATCGCACTGTCTTTGAAAAAACATGGGATCAAAAACATCTTTCTTTCAAAAAAAGTTGCCCGAGAAGCCAACTTAGTTGATGACTTGAATGTTTTTCCAATCGAAACTCTGGAGGATTTCACTGAACAGCTTAAAAAGAAGCGTTTCAAAAAGTTTGCTAAGCAAATTATTGACCTTGAGGATACCTGCCTGCCGGCAGGCAGGTTCCAAAATAAGAATGATTTTTGCTTTATTAAAGGCCAAGAACACGCCAAAAGGGCCTTGGAGATCGCAGTAGCAGGAGGTCACAACATCCTCATGTCTGGGCCTCCTGGTTCTGGAAAAACAATGCTGGCCAAATCGGTCCCTTCAATCATGCCATCAATGAACAAAGAAGAGGCCTTTGAGGTCACCAAAGTTCATTCAATTGCTGGCGTCACTGATAACAAACAACCCTTGATGACCGAGAGGCCCTTTCGTTCTCCCCATCACAGTGCCTCGGCGGTGGCTTTGGTCGGTGGTGGAACCAATCCCAGCCCAGGAGAAATATCACTAGCCAACCGTGGAGTTCTTTTCTTGGATGAATTTCCTGAATTTTCTAGAAGTTTGATTGAAAACCTTCGCCAACCTTTGGAGGACGGTGAAGTTTCAATTTCCAGAGCCAGTGGAACTTTGCTTTTCCCAGCCAAATTCATGCTGGTGGCTGCCATGAACCCATGCCCTTGTGGAAACTCAACCGACTTGGAAAAAGAATGCATTTGCACTCCCAATCAAATCAATAATTACAAGAAAAAACTATCCGGACCTATTTTAGACCGAATTGATTTGCAAATTGAGGTCCCTCGTCTCAAATTTGAAAAAATCACTCAAGAAGAATTAGCAGAAAAAAGCGAGCTGGTTCGAAAAAGAATCGAGAAAGCTCGCCAAACTCAACTAAAAAGATTTGCTCACGCTGACATTTTCACCAACGCCGAAATGAACAACCAACAGCTAAAAAAATTCTGTGCAATTGGCGAGGCTGAAAAAGAATTGTTACGCAAAGCCATCCACACTCTTCATTTTTCTCCCAGAACCTATTTCCGTCTTTTGAAAGTAGCGAGGACTATTGCTGATTTGGAGGGAGAAAAAGATATTCAAGTTCCTCATCTAGCTGAAGCTATACAATACAAGTTTCGAGAAGAATGAAAAACTTATGTGTTTGGAACATTTCTTTGTCAAATTTCAAATTGTTTTTCAATGTACCATTAAGTACATCTCATGCACAATTTAAAATTTTCCTCGAACTGTCCTCAAACATCTAAGTTTTTGATTTCTACTCTAAATTTGGTCCATTTTGAGAAAAAATTCTCCGCTACTCACTCCATTTACAAATTAAGTAAACTTCATTTCATTGCTCAAATTTTTTCTCAAACTGACCTCAAATTATCAACTTTTCAAAAACATATTTAAAAAAATGAATAGGAAAAGGGCACCGTTGATAATAAACAGTGCCCTTTATTTCCTGTGGAAGGCATTTCTGCAATCCTTGGCACCCGGCCCAGAAACGAATCTGATTCCATCGCGGTGAAATTTTTAGACCACTGACCCCTCAATTTCGACACCAGAACCGCCCACGAGCTTTATCACTGATATCGTTTACAGGAAGTTGTTAATATTATAAAATATATTTAAAATTTATCAAATAGGAAATGAACAAAACCTCTGCTCTTGAAAAGCTTTTAATGTCAGCGATAAATGCTATAGCTGTAATTTTTATTTCCATCCCGTTTTTAATTCTAGTTGAGTCTGTTTTTTACAAAAAAATTATTGTCATTAGTGTATTCTTTCTTTTTAATTTATTTTTCTTGGTATTTAACAAGAATCGATGCCTGGGAATGATATTAAGAAAAGCAAATTATTGCAAAAAACATTCAACAAAAGAAAATTTGGTTTATATAACTTTGTATACCCTAAGTTTTTCAACTTTATTTTTTTGGATAATGTTTCCCTTTGATTTATTTCTCATTAATATGCTTCTTATTCAGCTACCCTTTATTTATAAAACAGGAACAACTTTTCAAGGATTTATGTCAGGCAAATTAACTACTATTAAATAATATGAGCAAAACAAAACTATTTTTGGGAATATTTGCTGTAGTAATGGTGGTAGCAATTTTTTTAAGAACCTATAATCACAGCGAGTGGTTGTTTTTTAAGTGGGATCAGGGAAGAGATGCGGCATTGCTAGCTGAAGCGGTTAAAAATGGACCAAGCGAGTTGCCTCTTTTGGGGCCTCGAGCCACCAAAGTCGACCAGGACTATTTGCATTTGGGACCAGCCTATTATTATTTCCAATATCTTCCAGCTGGAATTTTAAACTCCACTCACCCAACCGCCTTTGCCTATTTTGACTTGATAATGTCAATTTTGACCGTTCCACTTCTCTTTGTTTTTTGTCGGCTTTTCTTTTCTCCAAAACATTCTCTGATTGTCACTAGCCTTTATGCTCTAGCATTTCTAGTGGTTCAATATTCACGCTTTGCTTGGAATCCCAACTCGGTTCCATTTCTAGTACTACTAACTTTCTATGGAATGCTCAGGTTTGCAGAATCCAAAAAGGCAAAGGATCAAATGAAGTGGTTGGCTTTGTGGGCGCTTGGATTTTCTTTAGCTTCGCAGTTTCACTTCTATGCCTTTTTCGCACTTGTTGGAATTTGCGGAATCTTCTTCCTAAATCATTTCAAACTTTTCCAAATCAAAAAACTTCCGGAAAATATCAAAAAAGTTTTTACCAAAAATATTTTAAAAGCTTTTGGGGTTGCCATCGCGGTCATCGCAGCGACCTATGTTCCAATGATCGCAAGTGAGATAAAAACCGATTTCAGCAATGCCAAAACTTTTTTAGGAGCTTTCACAGAGAAAGGCCGAGCTGACAAAACTTTTTCAGAAAAACTTATTCGAAACTTCCGAGAACAGTCCAAAGCCTATTTCTTAATCACTACTTCTTTTGAACATCGTTCCGGGCAAAAATCTGATCCAATTCCAATCAGTTTTGGACTGTTTTCAATGCTTGTCGGAATCTATTTGTCAATCTATTTCTATCGTCGAGAAAAAAATGTTTCCAAGAAAAATTTTCTTTTCCTCATCCCGGTTTGGATTTCATTTTTCTTCATTTTGACTATCAGCACTTCCTATGGACTGCGCCCCCGTTATTTTGTCCCCGTTTTCCCAGTGCCGTTTTTGATTATTGGACTGTTTTTGGTTTGGAGTGATCAGAAATTCAAAAAAAGTTCAACCTATATCACAGTTTTTGTCGTCACTGGTGTTTTGCTTTTGAATTTATATGGAATCAAGCAATGGTTTAATGAAATGAAGCTCTCTCAAACTGCACAAGTTCCAACTGATCGAACTTTGATCCTCAAAAAAGATGACGGGATCACTTTGGGTCAATTTGAAAGGGCGGTTCAATATATTTTGGACAATTCTGAAGAAGATCACGTTTTGCTCTGGACTAAAGCTGAATACAAACAGCCCTTGAAATATCTTTTGGAACGAGCCAGACCTGAAGTTAATTGGGATTTTGTCTCGAAAGAAAAAGAGCTTTTCTCTCATCAAACTCTTTTTGCTATCAACACCACCAAAGGAGGCTTTGATTCGATTTCAAAAGATGTCAAAAAACACGTGCCTGAAACTGAAGGAGAACAGTTCGGTCAGGTGATTGTCTTTGAACTTCCTATCAACCCAGAAAATGTTCCCGAACCAGAGCCAGTTAAACCAGAAGAAGATTCTGGAGGCTCGGGGAAAACGGAGAGATTGTTTTGGAAGGACCTTTGGAAATAATTTCAAAATCCAAATTGTTCCAAATTGTTCCAAATCAAATTCAAATGTCAAATGATTAAATTTCAATGAATATTTTATGTTACGTAGCCCACCAAAGGCGGACAGGCATGCTACGTAACAAGTTAATTACGTAATTAACTCTGTAATTAAATTTTCCCATGAAAGATATTAAGATTCCATCCACAAAAGGAGATTTGGATGCGACAATTCATGAAGCTGAGGGTGATAAGCTGGCGATTCTTTGTCCGGGGTTCTTGGATTCTAAAGATTATACAGGACTTCGAGAGCTTGGAAAAAGACTAAATGAAAAAGGTTTCACTGTGGTTCGATTTGACCCAACTGGAACTTGGAACAGTGATGGAGACATCAATGATTATACTATGACTCAATATTTAACAGACATTGAAAATGTTTTAGCCTTTGCACTTAAAGAAAAAAGTTACGAAAACATTTTGATGGGTGGTCACAGTCGAGGAGGGCAAATGTCAATTCTCTATGCCGCTCGAGATTCAAGGGTCACTTCCGTTCTCGCCATCATGTCATCTTTTGGTCCAACAAAAGGAATGAAGCGAGCAAAATGGAAAAAGTCTGACTACGTTGGAGAAAGAGACTTGCCCTTTGAAAGAGAAAAAACCATTAAATTCAAAGTTCCGTTCAGTAACGTCTTAGACCGTGATCAATATGATGCCTTGGGAGATATCAAAAAAATAAAAGTTCCAATAATTATAGTCGCTGGAGAGGAAGACAAGCTCATTCCGGTTTCTGAAATAAAAAAACTTTTTGATAACGCCAACCAACCCAAAGAGTTTATTCTTCTTCCTGGAATTGGTCATGACTACCGCTTCAACGATGATGAAGTTGAGTTGGTGAATAATAAAATTTTAGAAAAACTAAAATGACTGACTACACTCTGCTTTCAAAATTTCGAAACAAAGAACAATGCGAATTGTTGATTAAAAAATTGAAAGAAAAAGGGAAAACCTGCTACAACTTTTGTAATATGCCAGCTGATAAAGAAAATCCAGACGCTCATCCTGAAGATCAAATGAAAAAATTTGAAGCCACTGAAAATTTTTATGAAGATGAATATTTCAAAGAGATTTTTGAGAAAGATTTAGAGGGCTTGAAAAACGCCGAAAAAGTAATTGTTCTTTTGCCCGCCGGTAACTCAGTCCACATCGAAGCCGGAATCGCCTATGGCCTTGGAAAACCCTTAATTCTAATCGGCGAACCCGAAAAACCAGATACTCTCTACCTAATATTCAAAGAACGCTACAAAACAATTGAAGAATTTCTAAAAACAATTTAATACTTACTTTAGTACTTACCGAAGTACTTACCGAAGTAAGTATTAAATTTTTTGACATATAACAAAGACCCTTCCTTGCAAGAGTTTTTATTATATTTTTCACAATTCTCTCTTTTCCCTATTGACATTTTTTTTGTATGGTGTATTATTATAACAGATCTGTTATATAAAACAGCACTTAAGTTATTAACGAAAGATAATGGCAACCACATCAGTTAAGACTGAAATGGTGGATTCTTTTGTTCTAGAAGAAGTAAGCAGCCATGAAGCTCAAGAAAAAATAGCTAACAGCATTGATCATTTAAGTAAATACGGCAGACAAAAATTAAGGGAATCTGGTGATGTAGAAAGTTTTACCTACAAAAATCAAAAATTAGATCAGCTAAGAGTTCGTGATGGGGGCTTCTGGTATCGTTTATTTTTTGTGTGGGTGAAAAAAGCAAAATGTTTTTTCTTTATTCACGCATTCAAAAAGAAGAGCAATAAGACACCAAAGAAAGATTTGGATACTGCTCATAAAAGGGCAAAGAGAATTATTAATTGTTATAATTAGTAATTAAAAATTATGAATAATTTAAAAAAGAAACTTTTGGAAAATCCTAGTTTCAGGGATTTTTATTACAACAAAAGCTTGGCTTTTCAAATTAGCGAAATGATCATTGAGGCCAGAAGAATGAATGGGGTCAGCCAAGAAGAACTCGCAAAATTAATGAGGACTAAACAGCCAAGCATTGCCAGAGCTGAAAATGGAGCATTTCTCCCAAGTTTAAATTTTTTAGAAAAAATAGCAGATTCCTTAGAAACCAAGTTGATTCCACCTAAATTTGAGTGTCTAGAAAAGCAAAACCAAACAGTTAACATCCTTAATTCAAAGTGGGTAACTAACAAAATTAATGCCCTGACTCTAATAAATCAACAGGAATATCACGAGAAAGAGTTGTCTTACAAAAACTTCTCTTGCTAATTATTAAATTAAAAAAATGAAAAACATAAAACATATCTGGGGAATTTTTTGCAGAAATTCTGTCATAGACCAGCAAACAAACAATATAAGCTTGATGGAATCCTTGGAGGAAATGGAGTTTAGAATTCCACAAAATTTAATGGATAAAAAAATTCAAATTCCTCTAACGTCTGATATTGTTAACTATTGGACTAATATCGGTAACGATACTTCAAAAGACGCGGAGTATAAAGTAGAGATTTTTGATTCAAAAAAAGAAAAATTGTTTGAGGCGAATGGGGCACTAAAATTTCCATCGGGTAAAGATAGGCTGCGAACAATAACAAGACTTGATAGAATGGTTATATCTGAAAAAAGTGGCTATTACAAAATTAAAACTAGTTTAAAAAAAGATAAAAAGAGTAAGTTTCAAACTGTGTCTGAAATTCCTTTTAAAGTCAAAGTTGCATTAGATTTAAATAAAAAATAGTTTCGCAAAAACAATAAAAACCTCCGATCAATCGGAGGTTTTTGTTTATATAGTAATATTTGGGTTTCAAAATTTGAGTGAAGTTTGAGGAAAACTCGAGCACCGAACGAGGTGTACGAAGTAGTACAGCGAGAGAGTAGCGGAGAGTTTGACAAAAAAATTCGCCAAATTTTAAACCCGCCATGCTAATAGATATAGCCTTTGATTACGCGTGATTTAGCGCTTAAAGTTCTCTTACTAGCCACCGCAAACCCCTTATAGTTCATCTCGGAAATTGTAATATTCCCATCACTATGAACCTTATCCACGATTCCAACATGACCATACCAACTTTCACTAGTCACAATAATTGAACCAACTTTTGGAGTCTTTCCAGTTTTCACTCCATAGGCTCTGGCATTATATAGCCAAGTACCGGCATTTCCTCCCCAAGGAACGTATTTGTACTGAGCAACATACCAAGTACAATATCCGTATGGGAAAATGTGTCCACCTTTTGGATTTCGATCAATTATTGAAGGCGCTCGGCCAGATCCAGCCACCCCAGAACTGTAGTAGTTTCGCTCTTGGAAGAAAAGCGAAGCTGGCTCTTCTTTTTGCCCACCAGGAATTATGAGCTCTTCTCCTTCTTTGACTGCTCCATTGGCCGGCAAATCATTGAAGGCAATGATTTCTTTTTCGTCAGCTTCATATTTTTTGGCAATGCTTTTAGCAGTATCTCCACTTTTCACAACATGTTTCAAGCCAGCTACAGGCAAAATAAAGATTTTGTCTCCAGGTTGAATAAGAGATGCGTTCTCGATATCATTAGCCCACAAAATTGTGTTGATGGTAATTCCAAACTTATCAGCAATAGTACTAACGGAGTCTCCTTGTTTTACCAAATAAACCGCCACATCAGCACCTTGATCAAGAAGTTTTTCTGCATCCGGAGGAGTTGAGGCAGTCAAAACCTGATGTTGCAATTGATTGATAGTCGCATCTTCATCTGACAGCATTGTCGCTTCGATCCCTTCATTCTCATTCAAAGAAGAAGCCATCGCCAAAGGCGCCATCAAAAGGTTGTTTTGAGCAGAATGGTTTTTGACTCTACTTATGATCTTATCTTTATTGTCGATTTCTTTTTCAAAATAGCCAAACAACAAGCCTTGTCGGTCTTTATTGTTGTTTAGATTCCCAGCCATAATAACAAAAGTAGCGACTATAACCACTACTAAAGCGGAATTTTTTCTGAAAAATTCCAAAAAACTTCGACTTTTTCCTTCTTTCAAAAAGTCAATCAGCCGTCTCTCGGCTATTTGAATATTATTAGATAACTTTCTAATTAAGCGTTTGATTCTTTTCCTGTCACTCAAGGTTGCCCTCCAGGCTTCTCGGCGTTTTTTAAATTTGGTAAGAATACGTTTAATAACTCTAAGTTCCTAAATAGAATTTTAACCTATAGAAATCCTTTTAAACCCCAAAACTCAACAAAGGTTTTCATCAGCCAAAAATCTTTTTAATTATTACAAAACCATCTTTATTTTCCAGTTTTCTATTATATCACTTTTATCTTAAAAAAACAGGATTCAAGATGGTCTATTCACAACAGAACAATGTTATCATAAGCCCTTTTTTTGTCAAGGGAATTGGTCATCGGTCACTAGTCATCGGTCATTTAAGGGAAAATCCCAAAGGGATTTTCCCAGTGACTAGTGACTGTTGACTAGTGACTGATTGGCGACTGGGCAGCTCTTCCTTGATTTGCTACAATGAAAATATTAACTAAAAGAAAATGGATAAACTGAAAAAGAAATATCTCGAATATCTAACAATCGACAAAAACTCTGCGCCCAAAACAATCGAGAACTATAATCGCTATTTGACGATTTTTTCAGAGTGGGCAAAAATCTCTAAGCCAAGCCAAATAACCGATGATCTGGTCCATGAATTTCGCCTTTTTTTAAGCAAAAGAACTGATCAAAATGGTGACCCGATTAGTGTTAAAACTAGAAATTATTATATCATTGCACTTCGAAATTTCTTAAAATTTTTGGCTAAACAAGGAATTTCAACCCTAGCTCCAGAGAGAGTGGAGCTGTCAAAAACCAAAGATCACACCATTGATTTTCTGGAATTGGATGAAATTGTAGAACTTTTTCAAGCAGCTCGGGGCGAAGACCTGAAAAGTCTTCGGAATCAAGCTATTTTAGAGCTTTTGTTCTCCTCTGGAATGCGGGTTTCGGAGCTGGTTGGACTGGACCGAAACAAAATAAACCTTGATAAAAAAGAGTTTTCAATAATGGGAAAGGGATCAAAAAGAAGAGTGGTTTTTATTTCTGAAGATGTGGCCAAATTAATAAAAAAATATCTCAACAAAAGAGTGGATACCGACTTGGCCCTTTTTGTTCGCCATAACCGCGACCCCAAAAAAGAAGTGGATCTGCGTCTTTCAGCCAGATCTATTCAAAGAATCATTCAAAACTGTGCCTTGAAAGCGGGGATTGTCAAGAAAGTCACTCCTCACGTGATGAGACACAGCTTCGCCACCAACCTTCTCCAAAATGGAGCTGACATCCGGAGCGTTCAAGCTCTCTTGGGGCATTCTTCAATCAACACCACTCAAATCTACACCCACGTCACCAACAAATCTTTAAAAGAAGTTTACGATAAGTATCACGGAAGTTAAAAAGTTTAGAAAGTAAAAAGTGAAAAGTAATTTTTTTCCTTAGTTAAGGGTCATTGACTTTTAACTGTTTTTAAGCTAAAATCCAAGAGTTGTATTTGGAAACAATTTTTTTGCGGGGCATAGTATAGTGGTAGTACATACGCTTTGGGAGCGTACAGTCTGAGTTCGATTCTCAGTGCCCCGACAAATTTATTGTCAACTGCTTTTGGACGACTAGCTCAGTTTGGTTAGAGCGCTACGTTGACATCGTAGAGGTCACAGGTTCAAATCCCGTGTCGTCCACTGTGAGGATTCAAGTCTTTTGATTAAAGGGATTTGAAAACCGCAGGCACTACATTCCGAGCGAGCGAGGAATTAAAGATGGTGTGCCGAGGTCGGGCAGCCTGCCTGCCGGTAGGTAGGAAGGCACTTAAAGAATACAAGCCGTTAGGCGTAGTATGAGTTTAGTGACTTGACGCCAAATCCCGTGTCGTCCACTTTTCGTTGGTTACCTGCCTGCCGGCAGGCAGGGAGCGTTACGTTGACATCGTAGAAGTCCGCCGTTCGAATCGGCGTACACCCACAAACAGCCCGGTTAAACCGGGTTTTTATAGTTCACTTTAATTTTAAAAAATGCTAGAATAAATCTGTCTTTTGTGACGCAAATAAGGAAACTAAATGTTTGATCTAAATTATCAACAACTCTTAGAGGCAATCACTGTTTGGGGATACCCCCTGATGCTTCTTTTGATGATTTTGGAAGGTCCGATTGTGACCCTTGGAGCAGCGTTCATGGCTTCCATGGGATTTTTTAATGTTTTTATTGTTTATGGTTTGAGCGTTTTGGGAGATATGATTGGAGACATTATCCTCTATTCAATCGGCTACTTGAGCAAAAAAGGAATTTTACCAAAAAACAAAAAAGTTTTGCGATCTGACTCAAAAGTCATTCGGGCTATTGAAAAAAGCTTTGAAAAAAAGGGTTCTCAGATCATTTTCTTCACCAAAGCCACCACTGGGCTTTGCTATGTCACTTTTATCCTGGCTGGAATGGCTAAGTTAGATTTTAAAAAATTCTTGCTTTATTCTTTTTTGGGAGGACTTGTTTGGAGCGGTTTCACTGTTATTATGGGATTTTATTTTGGCGAAGTAGCAGAACAAATTAATCGATATATTAAGTTTGGTGGATGGATAATCTTTGGCCTAGCTCTCCTTATTTTGAGTTTATTTATTATTTATAAAAAATCTAAAGCAATTAAGGATTATAAAAAAATAAAACAAAAAAATGGCAAAAACAAAAAATAAAACATCCAAATCGAAAAAAATAAAGTTGAAAGCTTTGATTTCTTGGAAAATCAAAGATTTTGATAATCCCAAAAGGAGCTTTCGTTTTTTTGCTATTGTATATTCTGCTCTTTTTTTAATAACGATCTACGGCTTGATGACCAATAATTTGCTTCTTTCAGTTTTGACCATTTTGTTTGGATTCATATTTTTTGTTTTTGAAAAAAAAGAACCGGAGGAAGTTTTGTTTGCCATTACTAAGAAGGGAGTTTTTATAAAAGATCACCTCTATAAATATAATGAGATAGAAAGTTTTTGGATTGACTACGAAGAAAATGATTTTAAAGAAATAGTTTTCAAAACCAGTGTTTTTCTATCTCCTTATTTGAAAATCCCTTTAGAAAACGCCGACCCAACTAAGGCCAGGAAGTTTTTATTAAAGTTTATTCCAGAAAAAAAACATGAACGTAGTCCCTTTGATTTTATTGATAAGCTTTGAAAAGGCTTTGCGTTTATGGTAAACTTATTCAGCTTTGAAAGTTTCGAGCAAACTACAAGCTCTTATAGCTCAACCGGATAGAGCATCAGCTTGCGGAGCTGAAGGTTGGAGGTTCGAATCCTCCTAAGGGCGCGCCTGATGAACTTTTATCTAGAAGTTTTTTCTACTGCAATTTTCAAATTTTAGCTAAATTATTCGAAAATTTTCTCATCCTATGAATATAGGAATCGTAAATATTTCAAATAATTTATCTTAAAATTTAGAAAATTTCGTAACGAAAGAACTCTAGATAAAAGTTCATAATTAATTCCAAAAAATGAAAAAATTCCTAATAATCATCTCGATCCTAACTTTGATTGCTGTTGCTTTTTTATATTTCCAAGAAAGGCAAAAAAGTTTGAAAATTGGGTTTGTGACTGACTGGGAATATAGCAAAGAAATAAGCAGCGAAGAGAAAAACGGCTTTTTGGCCAAAGAATTGCTCTTAAAAGCTGTTGCTCATTACAATTACTTCTTTAAGCCCGACTTAGTAGTTGCCGGCGGAGACTATCTGGGAAAAACTTTTCAAAAAAAAGAAAGTCTTCAGGAAATTATTGTTTTTTTTGAAAAAATCAGAGCTCCAAAATTATATGCATTAGGAAAAAAAGACTACAGACCAGAGTCCTTGGAACAAACCAAAGAAATTCTAGGCATCGAAAATTCTTATTACAGTCAGATCTTCAAGGGAGTTAATGTAATAATCCTGGACACTACCCAAGGAGACGAAACAACAAGCTCAACTGGAAAAATTGAAGCTGATCAATTGAGCTGGCTGAGAAAAGAATTGTCCAAACCAGAGCCAGTCTTAATTTTTTCTCATCACAGTTTGATTGAAACCCCTAACAATGATATTTGGCGAAAAAATCTAGCCAATCAAGATGAGTTGTATGAGTTAGTCAAAGAGAATAATAAAAAAATCATTGCTGCTTTCAGTGGCAATAGCCGAAAAGACTATATCACAAAAAAAAGTGGGGTTCCTTTTGTTAATGTATCCGGCCTAACTAGCAGTTTCTCTTTGGGGAGGTTTACTGACATCGAAATTATTCGAGACAAAGAAAGTCCCCTTGTAATGAAAATTTCCTTAGAAAACAATGGACAAAATGGCTCTCTCTATCAAATTGATAGAGACTTGGAGACCAGCACTTCGACTAGGATAAAGTTAGTAAAAAAACATTCCAATATAACTAACCAGCGTTGGTTTGATTTGGAAGATCTGGAAAATCCAAGCGGGGTTGTCTGTCATGATGCTGGAGGAGAGGCAAATTTAAGCATCACTGAAAAAGGAAACCCTGTGGTAGCTTTTGAAAGCAAGGAAAAGCAAGGAAAAATTCAAGTCAAACTTTTCAAAAATGGAGAGTGGGAAGATCTTGAAGATGACAACCACCCAGAAGGCTTGGTTAGTTCAGGGGCTGGAGGTAATCCGGTTCTAGAAACCCGAGGCGAAGACGTTTTTGTTGTCTTCAGTGAAAAAGATTTTGACCAAAAAATAAAGCTTCTCCATTGGTCTGAGGAATCACAAGCTTGGCAAGAATTGACTCCTGATGGATTTTTATCAAACCAATCAGGCCATGAAGCCACCCTAGCATTTGATAAAAACAAGGAAAATCTTTATTTAGCCTTTGCCGAAAAGATTGGCCAGGGTGAACAAAAACAAGCCAGAATTATGAAATGGGACGGGGAAAAAATAGAAACAATTACTCGGTCTTTATCTATTTTCGCAAGTGAAGCGGGGTCTAGTGTGGATGAATTTGATTTGGTCGCTTCTGCAACAGAAAATTCAATGTATTTAGCCTACGAAGAAATCACGAACAATGATTTTCATTTTATTAGAGTCAAAAAATGGGATGGGATCAAATGGAGCAATTTAAATTTTGATCAATTATATTCAAATACGATCTCTCGCCTAAACGGCTTTAGTCCAACAATAGCTGTCGATGAAAAAGAAAATCTATACCTATCTTTTATTGAAAACAGCGAGGAAAATTTGCATGTATATAAATATGATCAAGCCCAATGGAAGAGCTTGGGAGACGGACTACTAGACCTAGATGACTCTCAAAAAGTCAAAGAGCCTTCTTTGGAAATCGGCTTAAACAACACTCCATATCTAGCCTATTCTGAGCACAAAGACAATGTTGTAATGGCGCTAGACAACGATAAAAATACAGGGGAAGAATTAATAAAGACCTCTGCCTGGAGAGTGAGGGTTCGAAAATTTCAAAATGAAAAGTGGGTTGATTTAGAAGATGAATTAAACTATGGGGGCTATGTCTCTAAAGGCTCCGGCAAAGGCGACCCAACAATAAAAATATTTAAAAACAACTTATATATAATTTTTAGCGACGAAGAGAACGACTACGCCGCTCGAGTTAAGAAATATTTCATTAAATAATCTTGTCCATGCTTTCACTCGAAAACCCAATATCCCAAGCTCCTGGGATAGGGAAAACTAATCAAAAAAAACTTCTTTCCTTGGGAATAAACACCGTGGAAGACTTGCTCTATCACTTTCCTTCTCGTTACGAAGATTTCTCTCTTCAAAAAAATATTTCTGAAATTCGACCGGGGGAGACGGTTACTGTTAGAGGGCAAGTTAAAGAAATAAAATCGGTCCCGCTTAGAAATCGAAGGCAAATCACCGAGGTTTATATTGAAGATGAGTCTGCTTCGGTTAAGGCAGTTTGGTTTAATTTTGCTTTGCCCTTAAGGTTTTTGTCTAAAGGAAAATATGTTCAATTAAGCGGAAAAGTTTCTTTATATAAGGCCAAAGAAATTTATTTTCAACATCCTAATTTTGAAATTATCAGCAAGGCAATTTATTTAAAAAAAGACTTTGAGGAAAAGCAATCAAAAACTGGATCGACAAACTGCCTAGCTCCAATCTATCCTGAAAATCGAAATATCAATTCGTTTTTCTTAAGAAAAGCCATCCAAGAAACTTTAAAGAAAATTCAACCACAAGAATTTATCCCACCAAATTTTCTCAAAGAACAAAAGCTTCCTGAATTTGAAAAAGCTTTAAAACAAATACATTTCCCTGCCAACCAAAAACAAGCAACTTTAGCCAAAAAAAGATTCGCCTTTGAGAAAATGTTCTTAATTCAACTTAGGGCCTTAAAAATAAAACAGAAATGGGAAGAAAATACTGCCCCAAAGATTAATTTTGATGAAAAAATTATTAAAAACTTTGTCGACTCCCTTCCTTTTAAGCTGACCAACGCTCAGAAAAAAACTTCTTGGCAAATTATTCAGGATCTTCAAAGAAATGAACCGATGAACCGCCTTTTGGAAGGGGATGTTGGAAGTGGAAAAACAATTGTTGCAGTCATGGCAATCCTATCTGCTTTGTCTCAAGGGTTTCAGGTCGCCCTCTTGGCTCCAACTGAAGTTTTGGCCATCCAACACTACCAAGGGATTCAACAAATTTTAAAAAAATATAAATTTTCTATTGGCCTTTTAACTGGATCTCAAAGTCAAATAAATAACAAAAAAATAAAGAAGTCTGATTTTATAAAAAAAATTAGCAGCGGAAGAATTGATTTAATTATCGGAACCCATGCCATTATTCAAGACAAAATAATTTTTAATAATTTAGCCTTAGCAATCATTGATGAACAACACCGATTTGGTGTTAAACAAAGATCATTCCTCCAGCAAAAAGCCATGAAAATAAAACAAGGAAAGGGCAAAATCACACCTCACCTCCTGACTATGACCGCTACTCCAATTCCTAGGACTCTCTCCTTGGCAATTTTTGGAAATCTCGATTTATCAATTATCGATGAATATCCTAAGGGCAAGAAAAAAATCATCACTCAAGTCATCAATCCCAATCAAAGAAAAACTGTTTATCAATTTGTCGAGGAAGAGGCTAAAAAGAATAGACAAATTTTTGTGATTTGTCCTTTGGTGGAAGAATCTTCAAAAATTAGCGAGGTAAAATCAGCCAAAGAAGAGTTCGAAAGATTGCAAAAACAAGTTTTCCCCAATCTTTCCTTGGGTCTACTACATGGAAAAATGAAACCAAGAGACAAGGAAAAAATAATGCAAGAATTTAAAGATAAAAAATTTGACATTTTGGTTTCGACATCAGTTGTGGAAATTGGAATTGATATTCCTGATGCAACTGTCATGATCATTGAGGGCGCAGAGAGGTTTGGTTTAGCCCAACTTCATCAATTTCGAGGTCGAGTCGGAAGAAATAAAATTCAGTCTTATTGCTTTTTGTTCACTTCGGAAAATATCCCTGGAAGTACCTCCCGCTTAAAAGCAATGGAAAAAACCAACAATGGCTTTAAGATAGCCGAACAAGACTTGAAGCTTCGAGGACCAGGTCAATTTCTGGGGACTCTCCAGTCCGGACAACCAGACGTAACGATGGAAAGTCTTTCTGATGTTAAGCTGATTCAGTCATCAAGAGTTTATGCTCAAAGTCTTTTAGAGCACAATCCTGATTTAAAAAAATTCCCTCTTCTAAAAAAGAAATCCGATGATCTATCGGATGAAATTCATTTTGAATAATCTAGTTTTTTTCTTTTATAAGTTTTTCATAAATTTTTTCCAGTTTTTTGGTTTGCTTTGATTCCTCATATTCCTTTGAGTCTTTCTTGGCTTGAAGGGATATTTTTTTTGCCTCCTTGGGGTTTTTGATAACAAACTTAACCTTTTCAACAAAATCCCTTTGGTTGTTTTTAGTTAAGATTCCATTCTCCCCGCTTTTAATGAAGTCTTCTGTCCCGGTTCCCTTGACTGCCACTACCGGCAAACCAGCAGCCATGGTTTCCAAGATAGTCATTCCCTGGGTCTCTGAAATAGAGGTTTGGAGATAGATATCTGCCGCTTGCCAATACTTCTTGACTTCTTCGTATTTTATAAAACCAGGAAAAATAAAGTTGTTTTTCAGGCCAGCTTTTTTTGATTTTTTAATTAACTCTTCTCTCAAGAAGCCCTCTCCAACAAACATCATTTTTACCTTTGGGTTTTGCGAAATAATTTCCTTAACTGAATTAAAAAGCAAGTTTAAGTTCTTCTCTTCGTTGATCCTTCCAATATTAATACAGAGAATTTCATCCGATTTAATGCCATATTTTTTTCGAAGATTAGCCCGACCATTTTTTTGAAAGCTTTGCCAGTCTATTCCGGTTGGCAAAACTTTAATCAAGCCCTTCCTGACTCCCCTGGTTTGAATAATTTTTTTTATTCCATGTGAAGGAGTAATGGTCAAATCGCATTTATTAGCAAAATTAACAGCTTCCTTTTTCACCAACTCTGATAATAAATTTTCTGGAAAAAGTGGAACATAGTGGACATAGTCCTCGTATTTTGCATGATAAGTAAAAACCACCGGAATGTTTAACTTCCGAGCAAATTTAAGCCCCTCTTTCCCCAAAGAAAAAGGTTGATGAACATGAATAATATCTAAATCCAGCTCTTCAATTTTTTTATTAATAAATGAGCTCATCGGAATTGAAATCGGATAGTCAATTTTGTAGCGAAATAAAAAAGCCGGGTAACGAAATATTTTATCGCACTCGTCCTTATAGCCATTGTGTCCAGGAGCAAAGACATAGACATCGTGGCCAAGTTTTTCTAAGTTTTTTCTAAAAGATTCTATCGACACTACTGATCCGTAGCAAATTGGAAAATAAGTATTAGTAAAAAAGCCGATTTTCATTTATTGTTTTTTAAAGTTTTTTTAATAAAATTATCGGCAATAACTGCGTATTGTTTAGGATTAACGGAAAAATCAATGTGCACCCCTTCTCCGGCATCAACCCAGTGCAAGCTTTTTTGATGAGATTTTATTCGATTGTAAATAAGCCATGGAGAATAGGTCGCTACTAGATAATCTTTATTGGTTTGAATAATGGAAAAAGGTTTGTTGACATGTCTTAGATATTGACGGCTTTTTTTTATCAATTTGAAGCACTCAAAGGAGCTTTTGATTGGAAAGTAGTTATAGGAAAGAGTTGGTTTGAGTTTTCCATTCAATTCTTTCGGGTATTTTTTGTTAACAGTTTTTTTGAAGACACTCAAAATTCTAGCTCCTAGAATAGTCCAGTAATGATCACGTAAAAAAATGGGTGTACTAACTAAAACTACCCCACTAACAATTTGTTTTTTACTGGCTAAAATAGCCAAGTTTCCACCAAAAGAAACTCCCAAAAGAAAAATTTTATTTACCCCTGATTTTTTCTTGAATAAGTCAATTGCCTCCAGAGCGTCTTTGTTCCAATTTTTCCAAGTCACTCCCTCTAACTCTTCCGGTTTGGTGTTATGTCCAGAAAGCACTGGAACATGAACCCAGTAGCCCATTTTATTTAAAATTCTAGCGATTGGATTGACTTGGCGAGTAAAAGAAGTCCAGCCTTGAATTATCAAGATTCCTGTTTTCTTTTTTCCCTGCCAAAATTTTCCTTCTTTCATTTTTTGATTTTTACAATAGTGAGCCACCTGTCGGGATCGAACCCCGTAAGAGAACTACGGGGCAAGCCGACGACCAATCACTCGTCTCCCGATTGGTTTTTGAAGTAGCTTCATGAGCCACCTGTCGGGATCGAACCGACGACCTACCGCTTACAAGGCGGTTGCTCTGCCAGCTGAGCTAAGGTGGCATGTTAGAAATAAAGATCTTTTCCGACATTCATTAAAATTTCAGGTTGCGACTTTCGAATCCCTCCCGGCGCCTCAAAAAAATGTCTGCGACATTTTTTTGTGGGCCGGGAGGGATTCGAACCCCCGAAGTTATACAACGCCTGATTTACAGTCAGGTGCATTTGACCACTTTGCTACCGACCCCCATCAAGAATCAAAGATTCTTGTAATTTTCAATTTTCAATTCACAATTTTCAAACAATTTTTAATGATTTAATTTTCAAATTAATCCAAAAAATTGTTAAAAATAATCCTACCTCAAATACAACAGAAAGATTCTACCTCCATTTCAAAATAAAATCAATAGCTTCAATCTCTATTTACTAGCCAAAAAATCGATTTCTAAGCTTGCTCCCAAGGGCAATCTAGAAACTTCCACTGCTGTCCGAGCTGGCATTGGATGAGAAAAATAATCCTGGTATACCTCATTAAGCTCTTTCAATTCATCCAGGTTAGTAAGATAAATTTGCACACGAACTATATCTTTTATTTTCAAACCGGCCTCAAGGAGAATTTCTTCAACTCTTTCCATAATTACCTTGAAACGTTCCTGGACAGAATCACCGATTAAATTCAAATTTTTGTCAACATGAATTTGACCTGATAAATAAACAAAATCTCCAACCTGACATGCCCCTGAAAGGGGTGCTTTGGTTTTTTGAGAAGAAACAAAATATTTTTTCATTTTTTAAAAATAATTATTTTCTTCATTCTACCACAAAAACAACCTTCGGGTTGTTTTAATACTTAATACATAATACCTAATACTTGATACTAGCACCAAACGAGCCGTTGTGCGGGATTGAGCGTCAAGTCACTAAACTCGCACTTCGCCTTCGGCTCGCACTCGTTAAGTGCTTCCCTACCTACCGGCAGGCAGGCTGCCCGGGCTCGGCACACTCTCTTTGATTCCTCGCCAGCTCGGAATGTAGTGCCTGCGCCTGTTCAATCACGACGCTCTAAAAAATCAACAGAAACTTTCTTAAACCTTACTTTCAGCAATAAATGAGCCGTTGTGCGGGATTGAACCGCAGACCTCATCCTTACCATGGATGTGCTCTACCAACTGAGCTACAACGGCATGATAATTCCTAATTAAAAAATTAAAATCCTCACGAAAAGACATCGCCTCCCAAAAATTAATTTATTATTTCTGAGACCTTTTCAACAACTTGATTCTTTCAATTTTTCTCTTGGCATCAACATCCCTGACCGCCATCTTGATAATTTGTTTATAACAACCTTCAGCGTCATTATAATTTTCCATTTTTATATAAAGCTCCCCTAGTTGACGATACAATTCAATGTCTCTTGGATTTTTAGCGATTTTGCTAATCAATTTATTTTCCAATATATTTCGATCTACTCCAATTTCATCATCCATTTTAATTTCATCTTTTTCCTTTTTTTCAATCTCCACAACTTCGTTGATCATTTTCTTGGTTCTCGGAGCTTGGTTTTTCTTTTCATGAATCTTTACTATTCCATCAGAATACTGGTCGTTGCCTTCTTGAGTTTCATCTTGAAAAACTTGATTGATCTTTTTCCTTTTTCTCTCCAAAATCTTTTCCTTCAAGCTCTCCTTCAAAGAAGAGAAGAAGTTTTTTTTCTCTCTTGTCTTTTTTGCCTCAACTGATTCGATGTCTTCATCGATTGAGTTCTCTTTTTCGGTTTGAAAAAAATCTTGAGAAATATTTTCTTTTTCTTCTATCATGGCTGTTTTTTCCTTTTTTTGCTTTCTGTTTTCTGAGACCCAAGACTGAATTAGGCTCAAAAAATCTTTAGTTTTTTGGATAATATTATCAGCCAACCAAAGAAAAATATTTTTCAATCCCTTCAAAAAACTAGCAAAAATTTTCTTAAATTTATTCTTTTTTATAGCATCTTTTCCTTCTTCAGTTTCATTGCTGTTTTTGATCTCAACAAACTCGGGTAAATGCTTTCCTAAAATAAAAACTATTACAGCAAAGCTAAGAAAAATGATGACCGGGAAAATTATATTGAACATAGTTTTAGATTAATAAACTTGATGTTACTTTATTTCCTCCTTTTTGGCACTAACAATGCTTCCGTCCTCCATCTCAACTTTGATTTCTTGAGATATTGGATTTAAATCGAGCACTCGACCAATCCCTCCCTTAACTTTTATTTTATCACCTTTTTGTGGAAGTTCTTTCAACAGCTCCTGGTATTGTTCAGATTCAAAACCCAAACAACACATTAAACGCCCACAAGCACCAGAAATTCTCTCGGTTCCACGATGAGAAACCATTTGGCACCTGGCCATTTCAGTAGTAATGCTTTTCAAACAACCATTGAACTTGCGACAACAAAACTCTTTTCCGCAAATACCAAACCCGCCAATGTGTCTAGCCTCATCCCTTGAACCAATCTGCTGAAAACGAACAGTTTTTTGATACTTGCCAGAAATATCTCTAACAACACTTCTAAAATCAACTCTCCCCTCGGCAATAAAAGCAACCACCAAACACTTGCCATCCAAGCTCAATCGAGTCTCAAAAATCTTCATTGGCAACTCGGCTTCTCGAATCTTTTTTTTGATTTCAAGCATTATCTTCTCCTCTTCTTCTTTTTTTGAAGAAGCCTGAGCAAAATCTTCCTCTGTGGCTTTCCGCAAAACTGTGCCCACTGCTTCCTCCTCTTCAATGCTTTGATCAAATAACAAAACTTTTGCCAAAAAAGATCCTCCCCAAACATGCTCTACCACAAGATCGTCCCCATTATCAATTTCTTTGAGATTGTTGCTATTGATATTTTTTGGTTGATCCCACTCGAAAAATCTAACTATCATGAACTTCGATCTAAAAATTAAATCTCGAGTTTAGTAAATTCACCAATTTCAATATTCTCTCCCAATTTAGTAATTTTTTCTTTAATCAATTCTTCAATTGTTTGGTCTGGGTTTTTTACAAAATTTTGCGACAAAAGAGCTTTTTCGGATCGAAACTTGTTTTCTTTTCCTTCTAGAATTTTTTTCTTGATGTCTTCTGGCTTCTTGTCTTCAGCTAGCTCTTTTTTCCAAAAATCCATTTGCTCCTTAACAATTTCAGCTGGAACATCTTCTTTTTTGATTGATATTGGACTCATAGCTGCTACCTGCATTGCCAAATCACGAGCCAACTCCTTGAATTCATCATTTCGGGCAACAAAATCAGTTTCACAATAAACCTTGACCATGGCGGCCTGTTTTCCATCGGAGTGAACATAGGAGCCAACCAAGCCTTCCTTGGCCAAACGATCCTTTTTCTTGGAAGCCTTCTCTAGTCCCTTTTGCCTGAGAAGCTTTTTGGCAGCTTCTTGATCTCCTTTGCATTCATCGAGAGCTTTCTTTATGTCAACCACGCCTGCACCAGTTTCTTCGCGGATTTTTTTAATTATTTCCATCATAATTTTAAAATTATCTTTTATTTTTTAGAGAGATTTTTCTTTTGAGCCTCTTCAATCCTTGAAGCTAAAATGTTCAAAATATACCCCAAGGAAGACAGCGCGTCATTGTTGGCTGGAATAAAATAGTCCAATCCCAAAGGATTGTTGTTAGTGTCTACAAGAGCAACGACTTTTATTCCTTGTTTTTGAGCTTCTTTAACGGCAATCCTATCTTTGTCAATATCCAAAACAAAAATCGCCTCTGGCAACTGAGTCATATTCAAAAGACCGCCCATCCGGCTTTCCAAATTTTTAAGCTCTTTGTTTAATCTGCTTTTTTCTAGTTTGGTTAAGTGAGACAACTTATCTTCTTTGATTAGTTCTTGTTGCTCCTTAATATATTTTAGCCTCTTGGAAATAATTTTAAAATTGGTAAAGGTTCCTCCAATCCAACGCTCATTAACATAGGGCATATCAATCTTGTCTGCAGTTTCTTTGATTAAAGCCTTGGCTTGTTTTTTGGTTCCAACCAAAACAATCCTTCCATTTTTTTCAATTAGCTGTTCAATGAAATCCAAAGCCTCCTTGAATTTTTGAGCAGTTTTTTCTAAATCAATAATATTAACTTCTCTTCTTACTCCAAAAATATAAGGGTCCATTTTAGGATTTCGGGTTGATTTTTTGTGACCGAAATGAACACCGTTCTCTAATAGTCCTGCCACAGAGATGGCAGCTTTCTCGCTTTTTTTCTTCTTAGCGACTTCGTTCATAATTATTTTTTAATGTTTACCTTGTGCCTCTACCCAAAACTTTGATCGGCTAATTTGTCGAAAAACGACAAACAGGAAAGCCGAGTTTTAAGTATGAGTAATTAATTCATTTTAAGTTTTTGCAAAAAAGTGCAACAACTCTAGAACCTGCTTAAAATCTCAACGTTTTGTGAGCCTAAAACTTGTTGACCAAAAAATCGAAATTTTTGTTATAAATCTTTCAAATCTTAGTTCCGCCAAAGGCGGACAGGCGCCGTATCCCGATACTATTCCTAGATTTTGAAAATTTCTAGCTACCTGCCTGCCGGCAGGCAGGAAAATTTCTTCTTTTTGGTCGCACATGAGATTTTGGCCAGGTTCTAGGACAAATTAACATATTTTTTTTCTCCTGTAAAGAGTTCTTTGTCGTCAAAAATCCCTAAAAAGTTCTTTTTTGATTGACTTTGGAACTTTAAAATGATACGGTTAGTCTGATTTAATTTATTAATTTTTGGTTTGTAGACGTCTAAGTAAAGGAATCAAAAAGTTTGATTCCGAGCTTATGGTCTGCGAATCAAAACCAAAATTTATGGAGACAAAAAAATTTGCCAAAAAAATTGGCAATCACGAACTAGTTGTTGAGACTGGTCTTTTTGCTGGCCAAGCCAACGGGTCCGTCACTGTTCGTTATGGAGATACTGTTATTATGGCTAACGCCACTATGAGCAACCGCCAAGCCGAAGGAATTGACTATTTTCCTTTAATGGTGGAATACGAAGAAAAATATTATGCTAGCGGAAAAATCAATGGCTCACGTTTTATTAAAAGAGAAGGACGCCCTTCTGATTCTGCTATTTTGACTTCCAGATTAATTGATCGAACTATCCGACCTCTTTTTAATCAAACAATGAGAAATGAGGTTCAAGTGATCACATCAGTACTTTCTTATGATGAAAACTGCGACCCATCTTACTTGGCGGTTATCGCTGCTTCACTGGCTCTAGGAATTTCTGACATTCCTTGGGATGGACCAGTAGCTGCGATGAAAATTACTCAAAATCCAAAAAGCCCAGAAATGCCGGTTGATTTTTTGGTAGCGGGAACTGAAAATCGAATCAATATGATTGAAGCCGACGCCAAAGAATGTCCTGAAAACGATGTTCAAGAGATTTTTGAAATGGCCCAAAAACAGATCAAGGAAATTGTTTTATTTGAAAAAGAAATCATCAAGGAAATTGGAAAAGACAAGCAAGAGGTTGACTTGACCAACCCGACCCCGGAATTTGAAAAAGAAATTATTGATTTGCTAGAAAACAATCAAGTCATCGAATCTCTTTATGCCCCGGACAAAGAAACCGCCAAAAAGAAAAAGCAAGAAATCGGTGAAATTTTAAAAAATCATCTCAAAGAAAAATTTGAAGACTTGGATGAGCTGAAAAAAAGAAAAGCTGAGGCAAATTTTATCTTAGATGAATATCTTAACGATGTTTTTCACCAAAAAGTTCTCGAAGACAACCAAAGACCAGACGGACGAGCCTTGGATGAAGTTCGAAAAATTTCTTGTCAGGTTGGGCTTTTCCCTCGAACTCACGGATCTGGATTGTTTAATCGAGGAGAAACCCAGGCCCTGACTTTGACCACCTTGGGCTCTCCTGGAGCTGAACAACTAGTTGACACCATGGACAAAGAAGAAAAGCGTCACTACATGCACCACTACAACTTCCCTCCCTATAGCGTAGGAGAGGTGAGATTTTTGAGAGGACCTGGTCGAAGGGAAATCGGACACGGAGCTTTGGCAGAAAAGGCCTTGATGCCCGTTTTACCAGATCGAGAAAAATTTCCTTACACCATCAGAGTGGTGAGCGAGATTCTTTCTTCTAATGGGTCCTCTTCTATGGCTGCCACTTGCGGATCAACACTGTCCCTAATGAATGCCGGGGTGCCAATTAAAAAACCTGTGGCTGGCCTAGCAATTGGAATTGTAACTGAAGAAAAAAGTTCTACCTATAAAATTCTTTCCGACATTCAAGGTCCTGAAGATCACTGGGGTGATATGGATTTCAAAATTGCCGGAACCAAAGATGGAATCAATGCAATTCAACTGGATGTTAAAATCAAAGGAATCAATCTGGCTATCACCAAAGAGGTTTTGGAGCGATCAAAAGAAAACCGCTTAGGAATTTTAAGTGAAATGGAAAAAGCTATTGCCCAGCCAAGCGAAAAACTCTCACCATTTGCTCCAATGATTATCACAATAAAGATTAATCCAGAAAAAATCCGAGATGTCATTGGCACTGGAGGAAAAATTATCAACAAGATTATTGAGGAAACTGGGGTAGAAATGGACATTGAAGACGACGGAAATGTTTTTATCACCGCCCCTGATCAAGTTTCTGGAGAAAAGGCCAGAAAATGGGTAGAGGATTTAACTCGAGAAGCCAAAGTGGGAGAAATTTTTGAAGGAAAAGTAGTTCGAATTCTTGATTTTGGAGCTTTTATTGAACTTATTCCGGGACAAGACGGACTTTTGCACATTTCCCAAGTTGCCAAAGAAAGAGTTGATGACATCAACAAACATCTTAAGGTGGGTCAAGAAATCAAGGTCAAGGTCAAAGAAATTGACAAACAAGGACGAATTAACTTGGTGCGCGCTGAATAAATTTTTTGTTTTGAGCCCTCTTTGTGATATAATTTAGAAAATATATTTATAAATAAAAATAAAAAGAAAATTTTAGTGGTTTTTGATGTTTGATTAAATCAACAAAAAGCAGTCTAAAGCCCTATTGTTTTCAAAAAAAATATGGCTGAAGAAAACAAAAAAGAGGACAACAAAGAAGAATCTCTTGGAAGACTTGACTACTCAATCCGATCAATGGACTCTGATCTAAAAAAAGAAGCCTCCAAGACAGAAACTTTTGACATCCAGTCTCCTCCAGAAGAACAGAAGGTTCCAGAAAAGAAAGAGGAAGAACTCAATGAAGAACTGGAAAAACCCAAGGATGTTCCCGAAAATCCCTTTTTAAGCGAACTGAAAACTCAACCTCAACCCGAAGGGAAAAAAGCTTCAGTTGAAAAACCAAAAGAAGAGCCCAAGATCCAAAAAGATCCCCCACGAGAGGAGGAGGTGAAAGAAAAATTCTCCCCAATATCAAAAATAGATTCAAAAAAATCAACCCTAGGAGAAATTGAAAAAACGGACCTCAAAAAAGATAGTGCCTGGGGGGCTGACCCAAAAAACAAACCAGCCACCAATAAAGGACTTATATTAATATTAGTCTTAACTTCAGCTATGGCAATCGGGGCTGGTTTTTATTATTTTTATTGGATGAATAACTCCACTCCCCCTGTGGAACCAGCTCCTGTTGAGCCGGAAATTGTTCCTGATCCCGAGCCTGAACCAGAGCCTGAACCAGAAAGCTTGCTCCCGGAAGTTCTCGCTAACTCAAAAAACTTAGCAATCACAACAGACTCTTTGGAAAATATGTTTCTTGCTGAAAAAGAAGCACTGGCAGAAAACCAAAACAACTATTATCAAATAAAAAACACTGAAAGCGAGGGCTTATCTTCTTCTGATCTAGTCTCAGCTCTCCAAATTCAACTTCCTCAAGAAGTCCAGGCGGGATTGAATGAAAACTGGCTTTTCCTTCAATCTCAAAATGACACTTTAAAGCTAGGATTGGTTTTTGAAATCAAAGATGAAGCAGTCAATGAAACTACAAATTTTTTGAAAAACAATGAATACCGGCTCCCCGAGTTAATGAAAAACCTTTTCATCGATGAGCTTTTTGTTTTAGACGAACAGAGTGCTGTTTTTTCTGACAGCGGACTAGCCAGCGGTGTTCGTTATTACAATTTTATCGAAGGCGATAACACCAAGTCCCTGGACTGGGGGATTATTGATAAAAAATATTTATTCTTTGCAACTTCCAGGAAAACAACCTTAAATTTGGTTGAAGATTTAAAAAAATAGCCATTGATAACAACTTAAAACAAGGTTTTTCCCTCAACTAAAGCGATAATTGTCCAAATTGACCTGGGGGTAAAAAAATGCTATAATTGTAGTGTAATAGATAAATTACAGCTAGCTCTTTTATAAAAATATCTACTGTCTTAACGACAGCTAGAAAGTTTCAATCGTGATGTCCCCCTATTCACGATTGAAACCTTCTAGCTGTCTTATCGGGAAACCTTTTCCCAAAAAAACAAAAACAAAAAACCCTAAAAACAAAAACAAAATTGGATTTAATAAATCCATAAGATGGTAGAAGAAAAAAATTATACACTCAACGAAGTGTAACGAATCGACTTTAATTATAAGTGCTACCTTTATTTCTGAGCTTGTCTCAACGAAGAATTGAAGTCGGTACTCCGGTGGCGCTAGCCATTTAAAATAACTAGGGCTCAGCGCCCCGGATATCAACCAAAGATTTACCGGATTTTTTAGATACCCGCAAGGGTGTTTTTTTGTACATCAAAAAAACACTTTCAATTAACAATAATTTTTTTACAATAAAGTCAAAATAACCAGTTTTTTTCTTTTTATTCAGCTCTTTTTTGAAATATATTAATTCAGGTTAACTACAGTTTTTTTGTTCAACCTTGAATGAATTGGATTTTTGTTTTTGTTGTGATAGAATCTAAAAGTAATGAATAACCAAAAATAAAATGATAGCAAACTTAAACTCATTCAAAGACAACTTGATTGAAGAAAAAAATCGAATTGAAATGGAACTTCGAAAGATTGCCGAGAAAGATTCTGACGGTGACTATAAGGCTAAATTTGAAGATTTCGGCCGAGAAAGAGAGGACAATGCCGGAGAGGTGGAAAACTACACCGCCAACCTAGGAGTAACAGAGTCCCTAGAGCAGGAATTAGAAAAAGTTAACTTGGCTCTTAAAAAAATAGAAAATGGAACTTATGGTAAATGCGAAAACTGCAACCAAGAAATTCCTCAAAAACGCTTGGAGGTTTATCCAGCCGCTCAAAACTGCGTTCAGTGCAAATAGTGCCTGTTTGCTGATCTCCGCTATCGGACTAGACCAGCTAATAAAACTCTTGGCTAAAAAAAGAAACCTGCCAGACTGGGAGGTTTTTTCAAATTTGACTTGCAACCAAAATATTAGTTTGGGTATTAGTCTGAGCCAAGAAGCTTTCGTCATAGGTTGGTTTGCAGCAATTGTATTCTTATTATTTTTGATAAAAAAAACTAGGTCCTACTTTCTGATTCTGGTCCTAGGAGGAGCTCTTTCCAATTTGATTGATAGGCTTTTTGGTGGTTGTGTTATTGACTACATCACAATTGGCTCTTTTCCGGTTTTTAATTTAGCCGATGTTTTGATAGCTTCAGGTTTTTTGTTTTTTATCATTTTTGCCGAGAGGCAGTCCTAAAAAAACTTTGTACTTATCTAAATTTTTAAGAGTTTGAGAATGGAGATTTGAGGGCAGCTTCTTCAGATCAAACCAACCTATTTCATCAAATTTATGAGGTTCTTTGTTGACGACTTTCTTGGCGTCAACTTTTATTTTAAAATCCAAGCAAAGCCAATGGTACTTCTTGCCTTTCATGGTTCGAATCACATTTCGAAACCCTAAAAATTCTTTTTTCTGAATTTGGACTCCCAGTTCTTCTTTGATTTCTTTTTCTAGTCTCCCCTCAACGTCATCTCCAAATTCCACCGCTCCCCCGCCAGTGTCCCACTTTCCCTGCTCGTCTCGACAGTTCTTTCCTCTTTTTTGCATCAAAATTCGCCCTTGCTCATCAAGACAAAACCAACAAACTGCTATTCCAATAAAATCAATTCCCGTTTTCATAAAACGCTTTTAAAAATATTTACGATCTTTAAGCTCATCTGGAAAATACTGTTGAGACGCACTGTCTTCTTTGGGCGTATATTTATACCCCTTGGAATATCCAAGATTTTTCATTAGCTTAGTCGGGGCATTTCGAATATGCATTGGGACAGGAAGGTTTCCAAGGTCCCTAGCGTCTTTTTGAGCTTGCTTGATGGCCTCATAGGCCAAGATGCTTTTTTTGGTTTTAGCAAGATAGATCACACATTGAGAAAGGTGGACGTTACACTCTGGCATCCCCAGCTTCCTACAAGCCTCAAAAACATTGTTAGCCAATACCAAGGCATGATTATCAGCCAAACCAACGTCCTCAGAAGCAAACCGGACCAGTCTTCTGGCAATATAAACTGGGTCTTCTCCGCCCTCCAGTATCCTGGCCAACCAATAGACACTAGCATGGGCGTCTCCTCCGCGCATTGATTTATGAAGCGCTGAAATAATATTATAATGCTCTTCTCCATTTTTATCATAATAAAGATGGGACTTTTGCAAAACATCCTTCAAGAGAGTCTGGTCAATTTTTTTGTTTTGACTAAGACAGGCCTCCAAAATATTCAAAGCCATTCGAGCGTCTCCGTTCGACAGGGCGGCAATTTGTTCAACAATTTTTTTAGAAACTTTATTTTTTGACTTGAAAGGATTTTTTTCTAGGCTTTTTTTAATAATCTTTTCCAAATCAGCCGAAGACAGCTTTTCAAAAACCAAAACCCTGGCCCTTGAAAGCAAAGCTGAATTAACCTCAAAGCTAGGGTTTTCAGTAGTCGCTCCAATCAAAATAATCTTGCCGCTTTCCACATAAGGCAAGAGGGCGTCTTGTTGAGCTTTGTTCCAACGATGAATTTCGTCAAGAAAAAGAATGGTTTTTTTATCTTTTTTCAAATTTTCTTCGGCAATTTTCAAAAGCGCCATTAAATCTTTTTTACCACTAGCAACAGCGCTGAGCTTTTGAAAGTCAGCTTTGGTTTCTTTGGCGATAATCCCAGCTAGAGTGGTTTTTCCAGTTCCTGGTGGTCCCCAAAAAATCATTGAGGAAAGTTGGTCCGTCTCGATGCTTTGTCGCAAAAAACTTTTTTCTCCGACCAGCTTTTCTTGGCCAAAAAAATTCTTTAGATTATCAGGCCGAGCTAAATCAGCTAGAGGCTTCATTTGAAAAATATTACTATAAGTTTATTTAATATAGCACAAAAAAAGCGAGGCTGTCAGCCTCGCTTAAATTATCTTAAAGAGCAATATAAATTACGATGATAGAAAGCTTCAAACAAAGCGAATAAGGCTCCAAAGAAAAATAGCCAATTAAGAGAGATCCAAAATGAAGCCACTAAAACCAAAGCTGTCATTGCCAGCCTTCCGGCATTCAAACAAATTTCTCGAAAAACTATAAATTCATCAATTAAATGTTTTTGCCCGGCGGCCTTCTCAAAAACCATAGTGTTGAGAGGAATTTTATAGAAAATTTGAGTCAGTTTATGGAAGACGTCTATTACGAAAATATGCAGAGCAGTTAAAATAAAGGCTTTGATAACCCAAGCCAGGGAATAAAACACTCCTCCATATTTCACTAACCGTTCTTTGCCTTTTTTGGTGCCATCAGATTTTTTTCCTACAAAATACTGCGCGATGATTGTGATCACCACAGTCAAGGTTGAAATGAAACCAACTTGGAGGTAGTTGCCTTGTAAGATTTGAAAAATAAAAATGGGCCAAACAATGCTGAAAACAACGCTCTCTGCTCCTTCTGAAAAAAAGACTAGGGCTGTGGTTCTGTTTTCTCTGGCAAAAATTTTTCTAATGGTTTTTAAAATTCCCCAAGAAAATTTTTCGTGAGTTCGAGGCAAATGAAGCAATGGGAAAAAAGAAGCCACAAAAATAACAACACCAAGTAAAAACAAAAGATTAAAGCCAAAAGATTTAATGACAAATCCGGCAATTAAAGGAGTGATCACTCCGGTAATGCTTAAAATAATTTCCAAGAGCCCCATAGTCTTGCCTCGATCTTGACTGTCAGCAAACTTAGCAAAATCAATGTTGTAAGGAAGCCAGTACAGAAACCTCTTGATCGAAACAACAATCACCAAAAAGGGAATGATAAACCAAACATTTTCCTTATTTAAGAAAAACAAACCAATAAAAAACATTACTGAAAACAAAGTGCTGGTCTGAAGAGCTCTCTTGAAACCAAACTTATTCAATTTCCTAGAAAATAAAATGAAAATTGAGAGAGTCAAAATAAAAGTAGCCAAATAATAACCAAAAACTAAGCGCAAGCTATTTCCAAAAAACTCATAAAGGAAGATCGGCAAAAAAACCGAAAAAAGACCAGAAGCCAAATCAACAATAATATAGTTGGCAAAAAGATGTTTGAGGCCTTTGGGCATTTTCTTATTAAGATACTTATGCCTTTGAATATGTCTTTTCATATTTTTTTATTAAATAGTTGAGTTTTGAATTTTTTTATAAAAAATGCTAATTAAAACAACAATGGCAACTCCAAAAAAGAAAATGAAGTTGATTGAGTTGGTAAAAAACGCGACCAAGATTATTATCAGAGACATAACTATTCTTCCAGAAAAAAGCCAAATTTGCCGAAAAACATTGAACTCGTCAATTTTGTGTTTTTGTTTAAAGGCTGTTTCGAAAACCAAAGTGTCCAACGGGATGCGATAGAAAACTTTCATAAATTGATGAAATGCATCAAAAACAAAAACATGCAAAGCGGTAGCTGCAAAAACTTTCAAAAACCAACCAGCAGCATAGAAAAAGCCTCCCGCTTTCAAAACTCGACTGCTCTTTTTGTCAACTAACTTCCCTGCCAAAAGCTGAAGAAAAACCGTCACCAAAACAACCAGAGAGGAAATGAGCCCGATCTCTAAATAGTTTCCCTGTAAAAGCTCATAAATAAAAATTGGCCAAACAAAAACGGCAATGATTGGCTCGGCTCCATCAAAAAAGAACAGCAAGGCCAACTTTCTATTCTTTTTATCTAGGAGTTTTTTAAAAAATACCTTACCGCTCCAAGAAAATTTTTCTTTAGTTCGAGGAATTTTGACTAAGGTAAAATAAGAGGCCAAGAAAAACAGAACACCTATCAAAAACAAAACGTTGAAGCCAAAATTTGAAATTATAAAACCAGCTAAAAAGGGAGTGACTATTCCCACCAGATTTATCATCGCCCTAATAAACCCCAGCCCTTTGCCCCGATCTTTGGAGCTAGTGAACTTGGCAAAATCAATATTATAAGGAATCCAATACAAAAATCGCCAAAGGGCGATTGAAAAAGCGGTGATAGGAATAATATAAAAAACATTGTCTTCCTTGAGAAGGAAAATTGACAAATAATAAATTGCTCCAATCAAAGTACTGGTTTTGAGAGCCTTTTTGAAACCAAAGTTATTTAAATCTCTAGAAACAAAGAAAACCAGAAACAAAGAAATGGCATAGGTGCTTAAATAATAACCAGCCACCCAAACAAGACTTTTGTTGAAGATCTCATAAAGAAAAATTGGCAAAAAAACCGTGAAAAATCCAGCCGCAAAATTAGTCACCATTCGATTAGTCAAAAGACACTTGAATCCTTTCGATAAATCATTATTAAAATAATGATGTTTTTTCAAAAAATCACTCGATCCGGCTTGTTCCATTTTTTTGTTTTGTTTATTTTTTTATTTAAAAAATGAGAGCTTCAAAAAACTCCCTCTGTAAAAATGATTCGAAATAGTTATTTATATTTAAACAAATTTAAGTCAAAAAAGCAACTTTAAAACCGACAAGTGATTCACCAGTCGGTTTTAAATTTTTTAAAATATTCACTCTTCAAACTCAAGCCTCTTAATTTTTCCACTTTTTTTATCACAATAGAGAACAGCTCCTACCTTTATGACTCCTTTGTAATCCTGAGTTCTATTGGTTAGAGCGATCTTTTTTTGTATATCAAACAAAAAGTGATTTTCTCCAATCCAAAAAGAAACAAAAAAAAGTAGAGGCACACCCAACAAAAAACCCAAAATAGCAAACCACCTGTTTTTATTAGTGGACAATAAATAAATAGAATAAACAACAAGTCCCAGCAAAAGGAGAGTAGCAACACTTACTAAAACCGGGGTTTCCACTAAAAAAATAACAGTTAAGACTTTCATGTTCCTCCTCCTGATTGTTAAAGAATTTGGTTTATATAAAATTTATTTTATTTCCTGCGACTTTCGAATCCTGCCGGCACCACAAATGTGCATTGCCCTGAGGGATTCGGCGACAGCTCACTAAACTCAAAATGCGCCTAACGGCTTATTTTCGTTAAGTGGCTTCTGCCCAGACTCAGCGCACTCTCTTTAATTGCTCGCCAGCTCGCAATGTAGCGCTTCCGTCTTTCGAATCCTGCCGGCACCACAAAAATGACTACGTCATTTTTGTGGGACCGGCAGGATTCGAACCTGCGACCAATCGATTATGAGTCGACTGCTCTACCGCTGAGCTACGGTCCCTAGTATGGTTTTTAATTTTTTTCTCAAATCCTCTCTACCTTTTGTGGTTTTGTAATATTTCTCATTTCTTTCGGCGTCTTCTTTTTTAATATAGCTTTCAAAATAAATCAACTTCATTGGCAGTCTTCTGCTTGTAGATTTAACTTTGCCTTCTTTGTGTTGAGCAATACGCTTTTCAAGATTGCTTGTGTATCCAATATAAAAATTATTATCTCTTGCGCTTAATAAAACATAAACATAAAACATGCCAACCTTAATTAAATTTTCGATTATGCCCAGCAAGCTTGCTGGGCTACCGCTGAGCTACGGTCCCTAATAAAATTTTATTCATCAAGCAACTAAAAAGGTTTTGTTTGTCTATTTAATATAGCCAAATAATAGCAAAAGTCAATCTTGGAGCCATTTAATTTTCAACTTTCGAAATTTTTAAATTGATCATTGAATGAATGTTGGTTGTTGGATGTTGAATGTTTCCAGCCTTTATTTAACCCAGTGCTTATCCTTCATTTTTTTCTCTTCTTGTTTTTGGGTTTCTTTGATTTTACTCTTGGCTTTTTTGCGAATTTCTTTTAAGTCCATTTTGGCCAACTTCTCCGCCTCTTTAAGTAAAATTTCTTTTTTGTTAAGCTCTGGTTTTTCAATGACTTCCGCCAAAAGAGCGTCCAGAATTGCCCCGATTTGAGGACCGGGTTTAATTTTCAACTTCTCCATTAAATCTTGTCCGTTTATTTTCAATTGCTTGACAGAAACTGGGTCAGAGCTGACCTTGTCCACCATGAATTTGAAATGACGCAATTTATAAGGAACCGCTTTGGGAACGCCAGACCCCAACCGATCAGCAATTCGAACGTCGATCAAGTCCTTGATATTCTCTAAGCCAACTTTTCGAATGACTTTTCGAACTCCTGATTCTCCCACTTCATCCACATTATAATAAAACATGTGATTTCTAACCAAAAGAGTGGTTTTGTCGATAACTTCTCGAGGAAATTTCAAACGTTTCATGATTTTTCTCACAATTCTCTCCCCTAGATATTCATGATTGTGAAAAGAAGCCTTGATTCCCTCCCCTTCTTTGGTCCCAGGTTTTCCAATGTCATGAAAAAAAGCAGCCAAACGCACTTCTAGCTTCTTGGAAGGACATTTCTCTAAGCTCGCCAACATATGCTTGAAAACCGTATTGTATGGACCATGATAGTGGTGATGATTTTGCCTAACATCAATTGTTTCTTTAATTTCTGGAATAATCAAATCCATCAAACCAGCTTCTATTAAAAGCTCAATTCCTCGAGCCGGTTTTGGAGACAAAATGGTTTTCTCTAGTTCTTCTCTAATTCTCTCTTCTGAAATGAATTTGAGGTTTTTTGAGTTGATTTTGATAGCTTCGAAAGTCTCTTTTTCAATTTCAAAATCCAATTGAACTGCCAAGCGAATTGCCCTCATCATCCTCAAAGCATCTTCGCCAAATCGATCCTCGGGAGAGCCGACTGTTTTGATTGTCTTTCTTTTCAAATCTTGAAGCCCTTGAAATTCATCAACCGTCTTTAATTTAGCTGAATCAACCGAAACTTCGCCTTTTTTAGCGGTTTTTAACAGCTTATCAACACCAGAAAAGCCGATAGCTAAGGCATTTATCGTAAAATCTCGTCTTTTCAGGTCTTTTTCAAGTTTTTGAGTGAATTTCACCTCATCTGGTCGTCTTTTATCCTTATAAATCCCCTCTTTTCGATAAGTTGTCACCTCAAAAATTCGCTTGCTTTTTGCCTTTTCTTTTTCTTCTATATATTTTTCCGGAACCAAAACTGTTCCGAATTCGTTTTTGTATTTAGCGTCCGGAAAAATTTTCAGGATTTCTTCTGGTTTGGCGTTAGTTGTCAAGTCCCAATCTTCGGGATTTTTGCCTAAATAAAGGTCTCGAACCGATCCGCCCACCACAAAAACCTCGAACTTCTCTGCTTCGAGTTTTTTTACTAATTTTATTAAACTGGTTGGAAATAAAAATTTCATTTTTGGTATTATTTAAGAGTTTTTTTGTAGCTATTTAAAGCCAAAAAACAACTTTTTGCGTCCTCGCCAGGAGTCGAACCTGAATCTAAAACTTAGGAGGTTTTTGTTCTATCCATTGAACTACGAGGACAGCTTTTCCCATGGAGTAATAATTAGCCCAAGGAATAAACTTCTGGGCTTAAATATTTGAGTGCAATTTGAGGAGAATTCAAGCAATGAAACGAGATGTACTTCTCTGGTACATTGAGTGAATTGCGAAGAATCCGACAAAAAAGTGTGCCAAATATTTAGGCCGCGGCTTGGTGGACCTGATCGGGATTGAACCGACTACCTCTTGAATGCCATTCAAGCGCTCTACCAACTGAGCTACAGGCCCATTATAAGCCTGTTTCAAATCTCCCCAAAAGAGACTTTAAACAGGCTTTAATGCCTATTTCTAGCACAATTTTAAAGTAAAGTCAATTTTATTATACAACATTTTGATGTTTTTGTAAAGGTCTAATAGCTAAGCCTGTGAAATGTTTCACGTGAAACATTTTGGGAGCGGGGAAGCCGTAGAATTGTTTCACGTGAAACATTTTTGATAATTTTTATTAATAAGTCGTTCAAAAAATAGCTAAGGTTATTTTTTATCCCTAAAAATGCCTTATTAAAGGCTTTTTTATTTTTAAAATGATTGTTTCACGTGAAACATTCAGAGTTAGAAAGTTTTGAAAGTGGAAAGTTGGGGAGTTGGAAAATGTTTCACGTGAAACATTTCTTTGTTGTTGTTCCATAAAAACTGGATTCCCGCCTTCGCGGGAATGACAAATTGCTCATTTTGAATTGTTTCACGTGAAACATTTTAAAGGTAAAGAGGTTTTTAATTGTTTCACGTGAAACAATTTAGATTAAGAACTAAAACTTTTAAATAAAAAAGTCTTGAAATGTTTCACGTGAAACAATCTTAAATATTTTTGTTAATAAGTTGTCAAAAAAGACTAAAAACTTCTTTTTATTTCAAAAAATACTTTTTTTAAGGCATTTCTTGTTTTAGAATAAATGTTTCACGTGAAACATTTATTGTTAATTAAGTGTTAAAAACTTGTGCAAAAAGAATAAATTGTTTCACGTGAAACATTCTTGTAATTAGTAATTGGCAATTTGTAAAATGGATGTTTCACGTGAAACATTTTTGAAGCAAAGAAGATTTTTAATTGTTTCACGTGAAACATTTTTTTTGTTTTTTTTATTAAAAATAGGCCAAAAAACTAAATTTTCTATTATTTTTTCAAAAAATAACTATTTTTTGTTTTCAGAATGTTTCACGTGAAACATTTTGAAAGTAGGGAAGCCTGCCTGCCGGTAGGTAGGGTTTAAGATTGTTTCACGTGAAACATTTATGAATTAAAAAGTCGGAAAGTTTAAAGTTAAAAAGCTTTAATTGTTTCACGTGAAACAATTCTGTTAAAGCTGTCTTACAAATTACCAGTTGCCGATTACTCTAATGTTTCACGTGAAACATATTATGCAATGTTTAACATATTTTGTCAATTAGGGCCTCTGCTTCATTTTGTATTGACAAAATTTGTTGGTTGTGCTACTATTTCATGAAGTTCTTACCACAATAAACCCTTTAAATTAGGAGGAAGTATGGCACCTAGACCAGACGATTGAGAGTGGTCAAAAATTGTTTATTGTCAACAAAAAACACCGCATAAAATTAACTAAGTAAACCTCAAGGTTTTCAAACTTTATAGAAATGCGGTGTAAACCCGCAGGACTATAAAAGGAGAAAGTCATGAGCATTGTTGTTATCGGAAGACTCGTCCACCGTTTTAACCGTAAAGCTTCCCCCAGGGAAGTGACCTGGAACAAGAAAACCGGCTTGATCAAGGACCGAAAATATGAAATCGGCAAAGCCAATAAGCGCTTTGAAGCCAATAATATGGCTTTAAAATATGCCAGTGAAGAACGTTGTCGGTTCAAGAAAGACCACAAAACGCCAACACCGGCTTGGTTTAAAAAGATCAAGTTCGGCCAGAAATATTACGCTGGCAACTTTTTCAAAGGCTCCAATCGGGCACTCTATGAAGCTAGGAAGATTGAGATTTCCCTGGCTGATGACTGTTTTGTGGTTGTTTCCCGGGAAGTTCGAGAAGCCTGGGTAAATGGTTTTTTCGCTTCTAAGTTCGAAAGGCTGGTTTTTGAGGTCGATGAACTGGACCCCGGTGAAATTGGACCTGAACAATTTACTATAAACGGGGTTGATAAAAACGGTTTCGGGTGGGAGTTGATACTAAGACTTCCGGAAAACAAATAAAGATTCTGGGCTGTTTGCAACCGCAAACAGCCCGGTTTTTTTTATTTAGAAAAAATTTGCTTTATTTTTTCAGAAATGGCAGAATATTAGTCCTGAATTTAGAATGATTGATAGTTTTACACAGTTTATCAACAGAATATAAACATTGAGGGTTTGAATTTTATTGTTTATTATGAAAAACAAGAGAGAAAACATCTCTATTTTAAAAGAAAAAACCTAAATAAATCCAGAAATAGCCTTTATTAACAACTTATAAACAGAAAACTAAAAAGAAAAGATGAAAAATCACGAACTTTGGGAGGCTGTATTGGGGGAAGTAGAGCTATCCTTATCAAAAGCTAGTTTTACTACTTGGTTTAAAAATACTTCCATAAAAGAACTTTCGGAAGAAGCTTTGGTTGTTGTTGTGCCTAATATTTTCGCTAAAGAGTGGTTAGAAAAGAAATATCAAAAGATAATCTTAGATTCCATTAGAAAGCATTTTCCAAAAATCAACAAGATGTCTTGTGTACTAGAAAACTACGAAAGTTCCCAAAAATCAATTGATTCGGTAGTAAACAGTCCTAAAAAAGCTCGGAAACAAGGAAGTCAAAAAACTAAAAAGCCAGTCGCTGCAACAAACAATAAAAACTTTGTTTCTTCTGGTTTAAACCCAAGATACAGTTTTGATACTTATGTTATAGGAAATAATAATGAATTGGCTTATGCGGCTTGCAAGTCAGTCTCCAAAGACCCAGGACATTCCTATAACCCTTTGTTTATTTATGGAGATGTGGGCCTAGGAAAAACCCACCTAATTCAAGCCACTGGAAACTTTATCAAACAACAAAACCCTGATTTTAAGGTTCGTTATGTCAGCATGGAAAGATTTGCCAATGAGCTCATCGGCGCTATTCAAAACTCCAAAGCCAAGGAATTTAAAAACGAATACATCCAACTAGATGCTTTAATTATCGACGATGTCCAGTTTTTATCTAAAAAAGAAAAGACTCAGGAAGAGTTTTTTCATGTTTTTGAGTCTCTTTATCAACTCAATAAGCAGATAATTATTAGTGCTGACCGGCCACCCAAATCAATCCCAACCCTAGAAAACCGTTTGAAATCAAGGTTTGAAGGAGGGATGATGGCTGATATTAGTAAGCCTGACCTAGAAACTCGCCTGGCAATCATCAAAAAGAAGGCCGCTGAAAAAAACTTTAAATTAAGTGATGATATAGTCCAATATTTAGCCAAAAACATCTACCACAACATCAGGGAGATTGAAGGAGCTTTAAACAAAATAATCGTCACCTATCAACTTCAAAACACCTCGCCAACCCTAGAAAGTGTCATGGAACTGACAGAAGACCTGATTTCCAGTAATCGTCAAAACAAAGTGACTCCAAAAACATTGGTGAGTGCGGTAGCTGATTTTTTTAATGTTAAATCTTCAGAAATCACCGGTTCTTGTCGAAAAAAGACGATTATAAAGCCCCGTCAGTTGACTTTTTATCTTTTAAGATCCGACTTAAATCTTTCTTTTATGGAAATTGGAAGTTTTTTGGGTGGAAAAAACCATTCCACGGTGATGTATGCTTACAAAAAAATCAATAAAGAATTAGAAAATAATAAATTTCTTCAAGATCAGATTAAATTTATCCGGGAAAAATATAATGACTATTAAGCTTAAAATTTAAGCTTCAGTGGTTTTGTTAATAAGTACTGTAAAAATTGTTAATAGGGTGTTAGTTTCTAAAAAAATAAACTTTATCAACTTTTTATAAACACCTTATTTGTTTCTTTTTAACAAATTTTTTAACAGATTTATCCACAAGAGTTTTCCTTTGGTGTTGGGAAAAATCTCACTTTTCCACAAAATTGTTTCCTATAGTAATAGATAATAATAAGTATTTAAATAAAAGTTAATTAATTATATATGAAATTTTCAATTAAAAGAGATAATTTTAGAAATGCAATTTCTAAAGTAGAAAGAATTCTTTCTAAAAATCCAAGTCTTCCTATTTTAAATAATATTTTAATCAAAACCGATAAAAACAGATTGTTAATAGCTTCTACTAATCTGGAAATTGCTGTTAAAACCTACGCTAAAGCTAAAATAGAAAAACAAGGAGGAATAACTATTCCAGTTAGAATGATCAATGGTTTCTTGGGGAATATAAAAGACGAGGTGGTTGAAGGAGAAGTTGTTAAGGATGAATTTCAAATTAAAACCAAAAAACATCAAATTAAAATAAAGGGAATGAGTTTGGATGACTATCCAATTATTCCAGAAAACCCAAAAGAAAATTATTTAAAAATAGAAGGGGAGGTTTTTAGTGAAAATATTTTTGGGGTTTTAACTTCAGTGGCCAGGGGGGATACCAGACAGGAATTAAATGGGATTAATATGGTTTTTAAAAAGAATGAAATAAAAATCGCTGCCACTGATGGATATCGATTGAGTGAGGCGATTGTTAAAATTGATAAAGAGAAAATAAATGAAGAGTATTTTGTTTTTATTGAGAACACTCCATCTTTGATTGTACCAGCCTTAACTTTTAGTGAAATCCAGAAAAATCTAACAGAGGGTGAGTTTGAATTGATGATTAAACAAAACCAACTATTTGCACAAAACAACAACTCCAGGATTATTTCTAAGTTGATCAATGGTAAATACATTGACTATGAACAGATTTTACCTAAAAAATATTCCATTGAAATCAAGATAAACAAAACGGAACTATTGGATGCTTTGAAAATTGCTTCACTAGTTTCAAGGGATAATAATAATGAAATCGAAATAAGCAATACTAAAAACAAAAAAGAGTTAGAGATCAAATCTTTTTCAGGAGAAACCGGAGAAAATATTTCAAAAATTTCAGCTAATATTTCCGGGGATGATTTTAAGGTTTTATTTAACAGTAGTTATTTGATCGATGGGTTGAATGCAACCTGGGAGGAAGATGTGGTAATAAAACTAAACCAGGAAAAGTCTCCAGCCTTAGTCAAGGGTTTAAATAAACAGGAAAAGGAAAACAAAAAATTCTCTTATGTAATTATGCCAATTATTAAAAGTTAAAAAATGTGGCAAAATTTTCAAAAAGTTTTAGAAAAAAGGGTTAATAACAAAAAGTCAGTGGTTGATGACAAGCATTTGGTGATGGGGATCAGCGAGGAGGTTTTGGAAAAATTTTTTGGAGAAATTAGCAAGAAGTTTATTCAAATCAAAGATTACAAAGAAGGCTTCTTGAAAATTGAATTAAAAAACTCAGCCTGGAGAAGTGAGTTTAAGTTGAATGAAAAAAAGATAATAAAAAAAATCAACAAGAAACTAAACTATCAACTAATAAAATCAATAAAATTGTTTTAAAATGTTTTTTAATTTTTTGAAAAATAAAATTGCTTTTCTAGAGAAAACAAAAATAAGTTTTCAAACCTGGGCGTTGTCTTTTTTGGCTCTTATTTCAACTAGGCTTTTGATTGAATCTTTGTTGTTGGGTTTTCCAAACAGAGACCTGGAGAGCTTCACAGCTCTTTTTATTCACACCTTTTTGTTTTTTCTTTTGACTTATTTGGTTTTTTTGTTTTTCTTGATGTTTTTAACTAGAGGCACTTTTAAAAAAATTAGTTCTTTTTTGTTGTGGGGTTTTGTTATAATTATTTTTCCACCTATTTTTGATAAAGTGATTTTTGGAGGAGATATTTATAAGAGTTTTTATTTATTTGATAGTTTTAGGGGATTAGTGGATCGATTCTTTTCGTTTTTTGGAGAAAATCCAGACTGGGGAATTACTTGGGGAACTAGAATTAATATTTTAATAGCGACTTTTTTTATCGGAGTTTATGTTTTTGTTAAAACCAAAAAGTGGAGAAAAGTTTTTTGGGGAGTTTTGGGGAGTTATTTTCTATTTTTTTTGTTGAGCAGTTTTCCTTCGACAGTGGTTTTGTTTTTGGAGTTTTTGAGAGGCGAGCCTGGAAAAGTTTCTTATAGTTTGGTTGCTAGTTATTTTCTAACCCCCTTTAATGTTTTTGCTCTCAAGGGGTTAGTACTAGATTCTTTTCTAGCTAAAAAACTAGCCTTAATTTATTTGCCAATGACTTTTTTGTTGCTGTTGGTTTTTTATTTTAAGAGTAATTTTTTAAAAGCTCTTAGTATTGCTAAGAATATCCGGTTTCCTCAATTGACTTTTAATTTAGGACTGCTGTTTATTGGGATGGGGATGGGAGGTTTTTATAATGGTATCGGCTGGGGTTTTGGTTTTTTTGAAATTTTGGTTTTGTTAAACCTTGTTTTAATGGTTTTCAGTACCTGGTTTTTTTCTGTTTTTGTTAACGATTTGAGCGACATTAATATTGATCGAATCACCAATAAACAAAGACCCTTGATTAAAAAAACGGTTTCCGTTGGAGAGTTTAAAAATCAAGCCGTTGTTTTTTTTGGAGTTTCTCTTTTGAGTGCTGCCTTGATTAGTCCGGTGGTTTTGTTGATTGTTTTGAGTTATCACTTTTTGACTTTTGTTTATTCTTGCTACCCATTCAGACTAAAAAGATTTCCCTTGGTGTCCAATGGTTTGATTTCTTTGGCCTCACTCAATTTTTTGATCATTGGATTTTTGATTTTTTCTGAGAATCAAAACTTATCATTTTTCCCTTGGAGAATTTATTGGTTTTTGTTTGCGGCTTATTTTTTAATCACTCCTTTAAAAGATTTGAAAGACTTCAAGGGAGACAAAAAAGATGGCGTCTACACACTAGTTGTTTTGTTGGGAAAAGAAAAAACTCGAACTTTAATTGCTAGTGTGTTACTTAGTTTTTATTTTTTATCTGTTTATGTTTTAAATCAGCAAGAACTTTTCTTGAGCGCTTTGGTTTTTGGGGTAATAAGCTTTTATCTCGTTGTTAACCAAAAAGTGAATGAAAAGCATCTAATAGGCTGGGTTTTGGGGCTGTGTTTTTTGTATGGAGCAATGCTTGTCAAGATTATTTTTTATTCCTGAGTTTTTATTTGGCGTATTTTTTTGTCAAAAAGTCCGCTTGTCGCTCACTGTGTGTTTTTAAAACACAGCTCGCTTCAATGCTCCTTTTTTCCTCAAACTACGTTCAAATAAAAACTCAGGAATTTATTTCAACTCTTGCTTTAAATTAAAAATTGCTTTATATTTAAGATACAAAACAAGATAGAGGTTTGTTTTTAGAAAACAAAATGAAAAAAATAAATTTATATAGGGTTTTTGGCTTAACAAAAGGTAAAAACACACTTTTTTTGGTGGGTCTTTTGGTTTTTTGGTGGGCTTTTTTGGTTCAAGCTCAGGTTGGAATTTCTGACGTGTTTCATGATCGAGATCAGGATGGACTGAGTGATGAAGAGGAGTATATGTATGGAACCGACCCCAGTAACCCTGATTCCGATCGAGATGGTTATCGAGATGGAGTGGAAGTTTAAGCGGGCTTTGATCCGTTGAAGTCAGCTCCGGGGGATAAAATTTCTTTTCAAATCGAGAAAACTGAGAATGAAATAGGGAGAGTCGAAGAAAATGTCACCGAAGATTTTTTTAATAAACTAGAAGAAAATAAAGGAGAAGAGCTGGACTTGTTGGCTGAATATTATGCTAATCCAGAAAAGTTTGAAAGCGGAGAGGGCTTTGAGGAGCTCAACAGCCTTTCTTTGACCAGTCAGGATTTGCAAAATTTTGTTAACCAAAGCGTGGATTTGTCAAATGACATGGAATTGATATCTGAAGACCAAGTGATTGTTTTGGATAAACCAACCGGGAGCGAAAAAAAAGTTTTTAAAAAAGAAAAAGAGCAGATAGAAAAATATTTAACCCAGATTTTCTATATCATGTCGGTTAACAAACCTTTTGCGATAGAGAACCAGGCACTTTTGCCTCAGCTAGGAGTTAGCTATGTGGGAGAAATAAACAAAGCTGTTCAACTTGGTCAAACAAAAGAACTCTCTGACTTGAAAGAAAAAGCCCAGAAAACTTATGAGGAAGCCCTGAAGGTTGAAACCCCTGAGGTCACAAAAGATATTCATATTCAAACTCTATCAATCATTAAGTATTTGATCGAAAGTGTGGACGAGAAAAAACTGGTTGACCAAAATGATCCAATGGCGATGGCTTTGTATGTTGGAAAACTACAAGCAGCTCTGATTGAAGGAGAGAACTTGAAAAGTGAAATTGACGAGATTGTCGAAGAATACGAAATAGACATTTTTCAAACGGAATTAGCGGGGGGTATTTTTTAAAAATTTCAAAACAAAAGTGTTTGAAAAAAATAAAATTAAAACCAAATTTGTAGTTCTGGTGTTGATCGGCACAATGACTTTTTCTGGTTTATTGAGTTTTGTTAAACCGGCCAAGGCAGGATATTGGGGGGAAGCAATAACGGCAGAGTTGATGCACGAAGCCTGGGTTGAGGCCAAGGAAGCCTTTTTGCATGCCATGCTGGCTAGTTTAAAACAACAAGCCAACAACCTTATTCGAGATCGAGTTAGGGTTTTGTTGACCGGGAGGGGGAGATCTTTGGTGATAACTGATTATGACGAATTTATTTATGGAGAAGCTCGAAATGAGGCCAGGCTTTATACGAGAGATTTCTTTAGAATCTTGGGTAACGGAGTGGGGGATGCCACAGCTGCGGTTTATGATGATGTGGAGGATGCTTTGCTTTCTCCAGAAAGTGAACTATCAACCATTGACCAGTATGTTCAAGGCGGAATTGATAACATTTTTGATCAGTCTCAGGGTGGAGGAGCCAAAGCGGTAATGGCGGCTGCTACTAATCCCAACAACACTCCTTTCGGGGCCTATTCTCGAGGACGTCAAATCATGGAAAACCAAGAGAGAAGGGCTCAAAGAAGGGCTGAAATTGAGGCGGTGGCTGGAGATGGATTTGTTAGTCAAAGAGATCCAGAAAACAACCTGATTAATTTGCCGGGAAGCGTGATTGCTAGTTTGACCGCCAAAGCAGAGTCAACCTATATGGATATGATCAACATGGCTCGTTCAATCCCAGAGATTGTTGGAACAGTAGCAGCCAACATGTTGACCAAAACTATTGAAGCTGGGGTGGTCAAAGTGACAAGCCCAATTGATAACAAGCTGAAGTCTATTCACGACAGCGCTGAAGGAGGAGTGAGGGAGCTACAAAGAGATATTTATGGTGGATTTGGGAGACTTTAGTTGTGGCTGGAGTTAAAATTTTGGAAAACTTCTTTGTCTCGCCAAGGGCGGGCAGGCGCTATATCCGTTTCTCGTTCGCTGTATGATTTAAAATACACCTCACTCGAATACTCATTTTTTCCTCGCCCGTCTCGCCGGAGGCTTGCCGAGGCGGAAATTTTCCTCAAAATTTTAACTCCTAGTTGGACTATTAGACTAAAAAATACTGTAATTATTATTAAGTGCTAGCTGTGGGACTCAAAAACGACAATAAGAAGTTTTTGAAACTGGCTGTTTTGAGCTTGGCTTTTTTGGGTTGTTTTTTGTTTTTGGGAGTGGGTGAGGCGCAGGCAATCAATCTTCTTCCTGAGTCTGTTTCCACTGCCATTACAGACACCATTACTGGGACCTTAACTGGAGGGGGAAATTTTTTGCTGGGTGGGATTAATCTGATTTTGTATGGAATTTACACAATGGTGTTGGCCTTGTTTTCGGTTTCGATGTGGTTGTTGGATCTAGTGATTTCCCCCCAATTTTTTAGTGCCATTTTCTTTTCTGAGGTGGCCAGAGAAGGAATCAACACCGCCTGGTCTTTTGTGAGAGATCTTTTCAATCTGTTCTTTATTTTGATTATCGTTTTGATTGGACTTAGTGTCATTTTGGGAGTAGGGAAGTTCAACAACAAAGCGATGTTGGTCAAAGTGGCTTTTGGGGCGATGCTGATCAATTTTTCTAAACCGATCACGCTTTTTGTTATTGACCTCTCTCAGATTTTTATGAACTTTTTTGCTGAAGCAATTACTCAGATGCAATTTGCTGCACAGTTAAGTCATATAATAGACTTCAAAAAAATCGCTCTTATTTCAATGGATGGGTCGGCCTTGAGTAGTAACACTGCTTACATGGTGACAATTATGATCGTGATTGTGATGATAGTTATTATGACAGTAATGATTTTTTATTTAGCAATTTCTTTGATTGTAAGGATGGTTGCTTTTTGGATTTTGATTGTTCTTTCTCCTTTGGCAATGTTTGGGGTTGCCACCGAAGGAACTTTTTTTGGCGGAAGCTGGAAAAACGACTGGTTTCAAAAATTATCGAGCTGGTGTTTTTATGGACCGACTCTATTGTTCTTTTTATGGTTAACTATCATTTTGATTTCTGCCCTGGCAGGAGCAATGGAGGCCAGTGAAAATGTTTTTGAGTCAGTGGTTAATGTTGAAGAACTTCGAACTGACAGTGCCTTGTCTAATTTTTTTGTAACCTTAGGAGGTATGTTGATTCCTTATATTGCTGCTTTGTATCTTTTGTTTTTTGGATATGATCGGGCTAAAAAAGTTTCTGATGGAATGGCGACTGAGATTTTAAACAAAGGAAGCAAGAGGCTTAGCGATTTGGGGGCTAAGGCTAGAAAGGCGGCCTATCAAGCCACTCTTCCAGGAACCAGACAGGCAATCAAAGAGGGGGCTATAGATAGAATTGAAAGAAAAGGCCAGGAGGGAGATTGGGTGGCAAGACGATTGACCAAAAAAGGAAGAGAGGATGTTCAGGCAGAGAAGACAGCTGCGTGGAAGAAACGGTTTGGCGACGGGGGCGATGCTCAAAGGGACTATAATCAAGGGAAGGCTCAAGAAAAAATCAAGGGCTGGAGAGACAACCCACCGTCAGATGAAGACTTGGGCAAAATGTTTAATAGCAAAAAACCAGAAGAGGCGCTGGCAGCAACCTTGTATATGTCTCAAAACAATAGACTTGGGTTTGATGGAGACAACAACAATCTTTATTCTAAGGCTATGGAAAACTTAAAGGGGTACTCTGGTCTTCAAGAAAAAATCACCAAAGAAACCAAAAGGGAAAATCTAGGGGCGTTTATTGATCATCAAACCAAACCGCTCTTTGAAGCCAATAGCGATATGTTCTCAGGCTTTTCTCCTGGAACAGACGAGTGGGAGGAGGCCTTGGAAGCCAGCGGGGTTGGAGCAGCAAGGAAAGAGGTTTTTGATAAAAATTTAAGAGGAAACCTGGGAAATATATTTAAAAAACAAAACAAAAATCTCTACGAACAAGACGGAGTGATAGATTATTTGTATGAAAAGAATCAAGGCAAGGACATTGGGACCCGAAGGAAATTTGCTGATAATATTAAAAACACTGAAATCGAAGAATTTATTGCCGCAAGTGGAGACAAGGGAGAGGTTTTGTTAGCAAGGGATTGAGTTAGTTTTTAAGTTGAAAAATGAAAAGCAAACAAAAGATAAATCAATATAGTCCGATTTCTGCAATTGATTCTTTGGGAATTGATACAAAAAAAATCAGCTGGTTTGAGCAGAAAAAAAAACTACCGAGAAATATTCGGTATGGTTTGTTGAGTAAAAACACAGAAGAATTGATAAAAACTTTTTGTCAGAAATATAAGATTGTTTTGCCGGAAAAGATTGGAGGATTTTCCATTACAATGAGAAATTTTGTAGCCGGTGATTTGAGCGAAGAAGAGCTTAGGAGAAACCTGGTTGATAGCTTTCAGCTTGATAATGTTTCGGGGGCTAGTTTCTTGGAAGAATTTAAAAAACTAGCCAATGAGATAAAAAAAGTCGGAACAGAGGAAGTTAAGAAAGATTTGGTAGCACTTGATTTTAAGACGATGTTGGAAAAATTTCCAGAAGTGAGTGAAGAAGAAATCGGAGTTAGTCCAATTATTTTTCCTGGGGAAGCTGAGCCTCAAGCGCCTTCGATTATGAACTGGATTTCAGATTATAAGCTCCGAAAAGGGGACAACCAAGAAACTCCAATTTTGAATGTCGGTGACTATTTGTATAACAGTAAGAATGTCCAAGAATTAGATGATCAAGAAAAAGAAAGCCTAGGGTTGATTCTTGAGGCCTATGAAAAAAATTTAGTTGTTTATTACAACACTTTGTTTGAAGAGATTGACTTTGAAATCATGAATTTGTTAAAAGATAAACCTAAAAAAGAAAAAGAAGGGTTTAGTGTTAAAAAAATGGAAAGCAAGCCTTTTCATGAAACTGACAGTGCTCCTTCCCCGTCGGCTGAAAAAAATATTACTGAAAATTTTAGTCAAACTGAAAGCGAGAAGAGTCAAAAAGTTTTGGATTTAAAAAAATATGTTTAAAAGTTTATGAGTCACAAAAGAGAAGTTCCTCAATTTATTAACATTGAAGACAAAATCGCATTTCAATTGACTGCTAAGCAACTGGGTTGGGTGGCTTTGGGCTTTTTCTTTGGTTTCATGGCCTGGATGTTTTTGGAGAAAACTTATTTTTTTATTACGGCAGGGAGCATTGTTCTGGTTGTGCTTGCAATTATTTTTGTTAGACCTTATGGTCAAACTTTGCCGACTTTCATTAAAAATGTTTTTTTCTTTGCCTTTAAGCCCAGGGTTTATGTTTGGAGAAAAGGCTTCCAACCCAATCCACCTGAAAAGCAAAAAAAGAAACCAATTCTCAAAAAAGAGAAACCCAAGAAGAAAAAAATTAGTGCCGAGGAAATCAAAAAGTCAATAAAGTCATTAGATATTTACGAATAATTTAAAAAAAATATGAGCTCAGAAAACTCACTACAAGATAAAATGGATATTGCTGAAATCAAAGAGGACGTTGTCGTTATGAGAGATGGCTCTTTGAGGGCGGTTCTTGCCACCACGGCGGTTAATATGGATCTAAAATCTGACGAAGAGCAACAGGCAATAATTTATAATTTTCAGCAATTTTTGACTACTTTTGACTTTAGCTTTCAGATTGTTGTTTCTTCCAGAAAATTTAACATTAATCCCTATGTGAATAAATTAAGAAAAAAAATTAAACTGGAAGAAAATGTTTTATTAAAAAATCAAATTAAGGATTACGTTGATTTTGTTGAAGAGTTGGTGAATCTTTCCAATGTGATGTCCAAGATGTTTTATATCGTTGTCCCTTTTCATGTTATTGAAACAAAAAATCAGGGGTTGGTAAAAAAGATTTTTTCTGTTGCCAACAAAAAAAAGACAATTTATCAGGATCATGAGAGTTTTGAAACTTATAAAAACCAACTATTTCAAAGAGTAGATCAGGTTAGTGAGTATTTGCCGAATATGGGGTTGACTGGAACGATGCTTCAAACAGAGGAGCTGATTGAGCTTTATTATAATTCCTACAATCCTTCGGAGTTTGAATATGTTGATTTGGAAAATATTTCCTCTATTGATTTAGAATCTAATTAAAAAATAAACTGTCTCAATGATTGATTTATTTAAGAAAAAAGAAAAAGCAAAAAAAGGCCAGAAGTCGGAATTGAGTCGAAAGGACTTTGATGAGATTGACATCTTAAACAAAGAAGATGTTTATCAAAAAGGACTAACCAGGGTTTTGGACTTTATTGCTCCAGCGGCTTTTGGGGTTTCTAGCTCTCATCTTCAAATCGGAGAGGTTTATTGTCGAACTATTTTTGTCTCGGCCTACCCCAGAGTGCTTTCAATCGGCTGGATGGGTCGAGTGATCACCCTTGATTTGCCAATGGACATTGCTTTTTTTGTTCATCCAATCGACACCACAAAAGTTTTGAAAAATCTCAGAAAAAAAGTGGCTCAAATTCAGTCTCAAATTAACATTGAGAACGAAAAAGGGTTGGCTAGAAATCCAGAATTGGAAATGGCCTATAGAAATGTTGAAGAGCTTCGAGATAAACTCCAAGAAGGAACAGAAAAAGTTTTTAAGTTTGGTTTGTATGTTAATGTCTATGCCAAGGACATGGAAACCCTAGAAAAACACACTGATAATCTGGAGTCCTCCTTGGAATCAATGTCAATTTTCACTAAAAAAGCAGTTTTTCGAATGAAAGAAGGATTTGATTCTACTTTACCTCTTTGTCTTGATAAGCTGATGATTGGCTCAGACCTCAACACTGCTCCTCTTTCAACAGCCTTCCCATTCATTTCTTCTAATGTTACTTCCAATCAGGGAATTATGTACGGGATTAACAAACACAACAATTCTTTGATTTTGTTTGATCGTTTTTCTTTGGAAAATGCCAACATGGTTGTTTTCGCTAAATCTGGAGCTGGAAAAAGTTATGCCATTAAGCTAGAGATTTTGCGATCTTTGATGTTAGGGACTGACTCGATTATTGTTGACCCAGAAGACGAGTATCGATATTTAGCCGAAGCAGTTGGTGGGAGCTATATTTCAGTTTCGCTAAACTCTCCTCATCACATCAATCCTTTTTCTTTACAAATCAATAAAGATGAAAATATGGAAGAGGTTTTGCGTTCCAATACAGCTGACTTAATTGGGCTCTTTAATTTGATGTTGGGGCGAATCACTCCTGAAGAAGAAACTGTTTTGGAGAGATCCATTCAAGAAACCTATTCTGTTCGAGACATCAACAAAGACACTCCGATTGAAGAATTGGAAGCCAAATCCATGCCTCTTTTGACGGATTTTTATGAAATTTTAAAAAACATGGAAGGTGGGGAAAATTTGGCAATGCGAGTAGAAAAATATACCCAGGGAATTTATAAAGGCTTTCTTGACCAACCTTCAAACATCTCTCTGAAAAATCGTTTAATTGTTTTCAACCTTCGAGACCTAGAAGATGAGTTGCGACCGATTGCTATGTATTTGATCTTGAAGTATATCTGGAACGAGATTAGATTCAATGTTAAGAAGAGGCTCATCACTATTGATGAGGCTTGGTGGATGATGCAGCATGAAGATGGAGCCAAGTTTTTATTCTCGATTGCTAAGAGAATCAGGAAGTATTATGGAGGCTTGACCACAATTACTCAGGACATTTCAGACTTTCTTAACTCAACTCACGGAAAAGCTATTGTTTCAAATGCTTCAATTCAGTTGTTGATGAAACAGTCCCGTTCCTCAGTGGATGTGGTGGCCGACACTTTCTATTTGACTGATAAAGAAAAATATTTTTTGATGGAAACCCAAGTGGGAGAGGGAATTTTCTTTGCTGGAAACAAGCGAGCGGCTATTCAAGTGGTGTCTTCTTACAATGAAGACAAAATCATTACTACCAACCCAGCTCAGAGAATGGAAATGGAAAAGCAAAAGCAAGAAAAGTAACCAATAAATTATGAGCAGTGTTTTTGAGGAAGCTCTCTATAGGAAAAAGTTATTCAAAGATAGAGGCGAAAAAATTAATTCCGTTATCAAAGGGAGAATCGAGGACGTTAAGGAGTCTGGAGTATTGAAAGTTTTTGATGACATCGACAGTTCGGAAATTACTATTCTTTCTCGGTTTATAGTTGTTCTGGCCATAACAGCAGACATTTTTGGACTAATTCCTTTTGCCGGAAATTTATTGAGTTTAGTGTTTGGAGTTATTTTAGCCGTTTTGTATTTTGCTAATGGGCTTGGCCGAGGATTTTTGTTTAGAAGAAACATCAGAAGATGGATTTTTCGCTCAGTAATATTTTTAATAGAATTTTTAGCCCTTGGATTCAGCTGGTTGCCCCTGTTCACCATTGAGGCCTTAATAGATTTTCATTTATCAAAAAGGGGATATTACAAAAAAATTGAAAAAGCCAAAGAGGTTATAGATAAGATTAAATAAATGATTGAAAAAACATTAGAGAAATTTAGAAAAAATAAAAATGCTCAAATAGTTTTCATTGAAACCTTTTTGATTTTCATCAGTTTTTGGTTTCTCTTGAAGGGCCTAAAAACAGATGGGATTTGGGAGACAGTCGCCCTGAGCTTTTTGTTTTTCTTTGTCTTTCCTTTTTTAATTTACAAACAAAGAAAAGAGGAGTTTGCGGTACTTAAAATTTCAAGCAAAGAAAAAGTGAAAAAAATTATTCAGGTTTTTGGAATTTTGGTTGCATTTTGGGCGTTTGTTTCTTGGTTGCCAAGTTGGTCTTTTTTGAAAATGAATCCTCTTTCTCGGGTGGAGTGGTTCGTGGGCGATTGGTGGGTGCTTGTTCTTTTGGATCTGATTTTATTGCCAGTAATTCTTTTTTCTCAAGAGTTCTTTTTTAGAAAATTTTTGATGAGCGAGTTGAAAAAAAACTTTTCTCGGAAGCTAGTTTTAATTATTCAGGCCCTGATTTTTGTGGCCTTTGAGATTTTATTCTTTGGGGTATTTTCTTGGCAGTTCATTCTCTTGAATTTCTTTCTGGCTTTGCTTTGGGGGGGCTTTTATCTCAAAACTCGATCAATCTGGTATTCCTTTTTTGCGCGTTGGGGCCTGATTTTGATTTTAGAAGGTTTTGTCTTAGCAAGAATTCAAGATATTAAAATTTAATTTTCACTATGAATAAAAAAAACTTTTTTATAAAAATCCTCTACTCGCTCACTTTGCTCAGCCTGGTTTTTTGGCAGGGAGTTGGAATTGCTCAAGCGGAGCTTTTCTCAAGCGACATTCCTTCAGCATCAGAAATTCTTGATGAGGTTGAAACAAGGTATGGTTACGATCCCGACATTTTAAGGAGGACTAAAAAGAAGGGAAGTTATCCCGAAGTGGAACTTTTTTTTGATAAAACCGCTCCTCAAAAAGGAGAAAAAGTCACAGCTACGGCAATGCCCAAGTATTTCAAAAATTCCAATAATGATCTCTATTACACCTGGTTTTTATTTAGGGATGGAGATAGTTTAGATAGCACTCAAGTGATGGAGAAAGCCAAGAGAAGAGCAATGGGAATTGTGGCCAGGGGGGACTTTGACCCATTTTTATTCGGTAGTAATTATTTAGGAGGATCCAGTGATCCCGATGATGATGGTTATGAGGCTTCTTATGGAGGAGATGATGGTGAGGGAGGAAGAGAATCAACTCCTACTACCAACTTTGGTATTGGCCGATATGAATCCGATTTTTATACAAGCGCCAAAGAAGTTGTTGCATCAAACAGGATTTCTAGGTGTTATCGTCACAACTTTGGATATGGTGGATACGGAACCGACTCAGGAGAAGATCTTATTGTGGAGTGTGAGCATAAATTCGCTGAAGCCAATAGCTCTAGTAGTTTTCTTAATCCAGCAGATGGGACATTGATAAATTGTGGCAACGGCCATGATGTTGGAGATGGTGAGTTTGGGAATAATGAAGAGGCTTGTTGGAAACTTGATCCAACCAACCCTGATACTGATGGAGATGGAATAAATGACGAAGCTGATGTAGCAGGACTGGCTCAAAGTCAGTTTGTTTGGACATTTGAGCCAGGAGATCGAGTGGGTGTTATAATCGAAGGAACCTCAACCATAGTTATTAATGAAAGTGATAGAAATGCTTATTATAAGATTGCTTGGGCCGGGATTGATGTTTGTGATGAAGAGGAAGTAGAAGGGGAAGACAAAGAAGATCTAATCGAAAGCGATGAGTGCGAAAATGACGACGACTATGGTTTTACCTATATGGCTACTAGATCGGCTTTTGAAAAACAAGAAGAGCTCTTGAAAAGCAATTTGATTTTTTCCCCTCAATCTCCTCAGTTCAATGTGGAGAACAATGAGTATTCTGATCTTATAACCGTCACCTCAAATCTTCTCCAGTCTGGTGCCAATGATGAATTTGTTTATTATGATTGGGATGTTTATTATTGTGATGCGGGGAGCCTGGATACTTGCACTAGCGTAGCTGCAAACAATCTTACCATCGCTTGCGGGAGAAACGATGTTTTGGGGGATTGTGCTAATGATTTAATTTCTAATTCTTTTGCGGAAGGAATTGGAAAAAGTGAGATAAGATTTAAGCTGAGTGATAATTTTATTTCTAGCCGAGGAGCTCGTGACAGTTTTTATTTAAAGGTTTTCCTGAGAACCAAAAAAAGTGCTAATGACTCAATAGTTGGAGTTTCTAGTGTTGATATTCCAATTGCCGTGGATGATAACAAAATACGATTTTTTAGAACTTCTGAGCAATCCAATGGGAATTATGGCTTTAGTGGGTCTGGTGATGAGGTTTGTGTTAGTGGGGTTTATGACAGAATTTGCCCGGTTTTTCCTGGTCAAATCTTAGGAGTAGTGGCCGACATTGACATCGATGGATCTGGGGGATCTCAGGTAGAGTCTTATTCTTGGTACCTAAATGATATTCCTCTGGACTCTCCTTTTACCAGTTCCGGTAGTTGCTTTTTTTCCGGAGGGTGCGATTTGGGAAGCACCGCCTATGTTCCAATTTCAGGCTCTAGTCAAGAGCTCCAGAAAATTTCCTTGAAGGTCAAAAAGACTGGAGGCGAAGAGATTACTAGCGAAAGAATAATTTCTGTTGAAAAACCGCTAGCTCTTATTAATAGCAATAACTCATCATCAGCTTGGCCTTGGGTGGTTGATGACGGTTCTGCCAGCGGGGTGGTCTCAGAAGATGTTTTTGTTGGAAGGATTGGAAGCACTCTTTCTTTTAGCGCGAATTTGATCCCGGACTATCTCAATGGGCGACTAAGTGAAAACAACATGAGCTTGGTTTGGTATGTTAATGGGCAGGAAGTCGATTCGGATTTTATTTCTGCAAACTCTGGATACGGAGTATCTTTAAGTGGCCAAGAAATTTCTTTTAATTTAGCTGGAGAAGAAGGAGACTCTTTGGGCTTGAGGGTTGAAGTAGTTAAAGACTTTTCAACAACAGAAGAAACCATTTTTCAAGAAAGCTGGGGAATAAGAAACCCAGATGAACTAAGGAGCGAAAAGGCAATTGTTATCAGAAAGACCGCCGGCAGCTCTTTGGGAACTTTGGCCGAGGCCTCTTCTTTAGAAAGGTTCACTGCCTCAACTTTGAACAACGCTCCAGAATATCTCGTGTTTATTATTAGAACAGCCATTGTGCTTGTGCTTTTCTGGTCCTTTGTGGTTGGCTTCAACTATTGGTTTAGAAGAGAAAATAATATCATTCAAAGAAATGGTTAAAAAAATTATTATTGGAGTGATAGCTCTGAATGTTTTGTTGGCGGGATGGTTTCTTAAGGGATCTTTTTTAGAGTTTTTTTCGAAAACCAAAGAGGTAAGCATTGAAAGCCAAGAATCTCCTGAAAAAGATTTGACTGAAGGCAGGGAATCTCAAAACATTTTTCAAAAAGAAGGTGACATTATTGGAGAAGGAGAGATAAAAATAGCCTCTTACAATGAGGATAAAATAGTTTATTATAATCGCAATAATTTTCTAGAAACTGACTCAAAAGGATCTTTCAGAAAAAATTTAGCCACGTTCCCCTTTCCAAGTTTTAGCTATGGAAAGTGTTCCTCTTTGGGAAATTTTTGTTTAATTAATTCAAAAGGAAGTTTCTCTGTTTTTGACTTAAAAAACAAAAGTAATTTTGAGCTTGAAAAAAGAATTACGGAAGCCGACTTTAATTCTCAGGGGGATGGTCTGGTCTATCTTTTCAAAGAGGGAAGCGAATTTATTTTAAATAGCTCTGATTTGGATGGAAAAAATTGGATCAGGATCAAATCTTTAAAAGGAGAGAACATTAAAGTAGAAGTGAGCCCTAAGGACAATAAATTGGTTTTTTATTCTTCTGGCGGAGGACAAAGAGGACTTTTTTTGACAAGCCTGTTGGACAATAGTGCGCCTCAAAGAATCAGTGACAGCGAGATTATTGACGCACTTTTTTCTCCAGATGGAAAAAAAATTATCTTCTCACATTATGAATCAGGCGGATCTTTCAGAAGAGTTCAGCTGAGCTATTATGATTTAAACCAGAAAAAACAATACGATCTAGGATTACCGGGGATTGCTCAAAAATGTGCTTGGTTTTCAAACTCTAAATCTTTGATTTGTGCTGTTTTAGCCAGTGAATCCTCTAAGGAGTTTTCTTTAGAAGATTGGTATGCTGGAAGTTTTGTTTCTAGAGATGTTTTTTGGGAAATTGACTTAGCAGAAGGAGAAAGAAAAAAGGTTTTTGCTGACTATTCTCAAGTCGATTCTTCTAATTTGATGTTTGTAGAGGGAGACAAATTGCTTTTTTTGGATAAAATATCTGGAGCATTGATTGCTCGTGAGCTATAAAAAGATTTAGAGAAAAAGAATAAACCAAAAAAACAAAGCCAAGTCATTGCTCCAAATGGGGACATCAACCATTCCGTGAATCAAAAAATATAATAAAAATATAATAAAGATCTTTTCCGGAGGCTTTTTGGAAAAGATTTTTTTTGATAGTAAATAAACCCAAATAAACAAACCAATCAACCCCTGAGAAACTAAAATTTGCATCCAAAAATTATGAGCATGAGGAACAGCCCATTGAGGGTAAGGCGGAAAGAAACTCTGGTTTTTTAGATAATGGTCCTGAAAATTGGAGAGTCCAATTCCAGTGAAGAGATTTTTTTCTGCAATTTTTTTAGTAGAAAGATAGATGGCCAGTCTTGAGTCGAAGGAGTTTTTGTTGAGAAAGGGATCGTGATCAGTTTTTTGTAAGGTAAAGTTTAAAAATAAAAATAGAAAAGCGGAAATAAAAATTGAAACAACAAAGATCGACTTTAGAATTAAGGGCAACCATTTTGATTTTTTGAAAAATAGAAAAATAACACCAATCAAAATAATTGACCCCAAAGCTGCTGCAGATTTAGTTAATAAGATTCCCTGAAGGATAGCTAGCAAGAGCCCCAGAAACAAAAGACTCCTTTTCTTGTTCAATAAAAATAATCCACAAATGAAACCCAAGGCCAGGCTCATGGCTAGTTGATTGGGAGACTGAAAAAACAAAGAAACTCGATTATCAAAAGAGGTTTCCCCTAAAAGGCTAGCGATTATTGTTGCAAGGCCCAATGAAGAAGAATAGATAAAAATATTAATTAGAATGTGTCTAGTTTTTATTAATTTTTCTTGAATGAAAAAGCCTAGAATTAAGGAAAAAAAGATGGGGAGAATAAAAAAGCTTTTCAATAGCCCGAGGTTTCTCAGCCAATTTGAGTCAAAGTTTACTAGAATGACTAAAAAAATCCAGAGCAGTAGCAATAAAAAAATCTTGAAATAGATTTTTTCTGATAAATATTTTTGAAACTTCGAAACCTTTTTTTGCTTGAAGACTAAAGTTGCTCCTAGTGCCGTGCAAATTATCAAAACAAGATCCAAGAGATTCAAGCTCCCCCAGTTTTTTATGGGAAATTTAATTTGATAAATAATTGGTAGCAAAAATGGAATAAAAACTATTTTTGAAAAAATGTTTTTTATCATAGAGCCAAGAGGCTTAATATTAAAGGTAGATTCCGAACAGAATAAAAGGGAGTTTCAAACATTGAGTGAGTGAGGATGATTATGAATATTATTGCTAAACAAAGATTTATCGAAGTGGGTTTTTTGAAGAAAGTGACGATAGGACTAAGAATTATTATCAATAAGGCTAGTCCTCCCAGAATACCAATTTCAACAGAAAAGTCTAAAAATAAATTATGAGCATAGATAGGAATTCTTTGATCAGACAAAGGTTCAATCTTTTCAGAGAGGTTTCCGATTCCGACCCCGGTCCAGAGATTGTTCTTTGTTATTTCCCAGCTTTGTTCCAGGAGTCTCAGCCTTTCCCCAACTGAGCCGTCTTGAAAATTGAAAGAAGAGAAGAGTCTTTGGCTGAAAGGGTTCGAGGTGGCTAGCAGAGCCAACAAGGCAGCTATAAAAAATAAATTTTTTATTATAGATATTTTTCTAAAAGAAATTATCCAATAGAAAGCCAGGGCCATGATTAAGCTCAAAAAGCCTCCTCGAGAAAAGGCCAAAAGACTGGAGAGCAAAATCACAAATAAGCCAACCAAAAAAACAGGTTGTTTTTTTGTTCCATATAGATAGGCACTGATTGGTAGACTGGTGTTTAAAAAAAGACTGAAAAGATGTGGGTCGGGGAAAAATGCTAGAGAGCGGAAAATTGTTTTACCGTTTAAGTTTACTAGCCAGCTATTATATTGGCTCACTACTTCTGCAAAGTTGTTTCCTAGGAAAAACGGAGAAATTGATCTTTGAAGAGCCAGGACATTTTCTAGTCCCCAGAAAAACTGGCCAAAAAATTGTAACAATCCAACAAAGGCAGTCAAGAGCGAAGTGAAAAAAATTGTTTTTAAAAAAATATCCACCTGGATCTTTTTTCGCAAAGAAGCAAAAGCCACCCAATAGACAGGAAAAATTGAACCCAAAAATAAAACTTTTCGAAGGGCTTTGTTGAAATTTTCTGACCAAGAAAGAGACAAAACAGCTAATAAAAAAATCATTAAAATCAACCAGGCTCTGAAGCGAGTGTCTAAAAAAAGTTTTTTTTGCGATAGACTTTTCAAGATCCAAATTAAAAAAACCAAGGGGATTATGACCCGGACAATTGACAAGTCGATATCTGGGAAAAGATTCAACGCAAAACTAAAAGGCAAGAGCCCTATCAATAAAATAAAAAAATAGTTTGTCGAACCGTTTTTTCTTGTTGGTTTCATTTTTTACCTGGTTGTCTAAAATTAGTCCTTAGAATTAGTATAATTATCTTAGGGTTTTTTGTAAATTAAACAAAAAGTTAGGTTGTTTTTTTTGTTTAAGTGTCTATAATATAGGTAAAACTTGAATTG
>Ga0180436_10000187_pt1 | contig 66723 bp, 46 predicted proteins | sample SS_ome_2_FD_132434 | JGI IMG/M metagenome (GOLD analysis project Ga0180436, IMG submission 132434) | Hypersaline lake sediment archaeal communities from the Salton Sea, California, USA - SS_3_S_2 metaG | ecosystem: Environmental > Aquatic > Non-marine Saline and Alkaline > Hypersaline >...
GACCAGCGTCCACAGCGGATAGCCCGGCGGGTGCGGCACGCCGAAGTGGTGCGCCGCGGCGACGAGCTCGCCCGCGTCCTCGAAGGTCAGGCCGGGCGCGGCGTGGGCGCGCAGCACGACGAACGCGAGCAGCGCGCCGAAGAGGGCCGCGAGCTGCGGCGCGCGTCCGGTGACGGGCGTCGGTCGGTCGAGCGCCGTTCGGTGCAGCGCCGGATGGTCCAGCGTCCGATCGCCGGGTCCCGGCTCGGGGCCGGTCCCCGTCGTCGCGTCGTCCGCTGCCATCGGGCCGACGATAGCAGCGCCGCTCCCGGCGACGCGGCCTGGGTCAGACGCCGATCCCGGCCACGCGCAGGCGCTCGACCACCAGCGCGAAGGAGCCCGACAGCCAGTCGCCCGGCTGCGGCTCGTCGCGCTCGTCGTCGGCCAACTGCCAGGGGCTGACGAACACCGTCAGGCCGCCCAAGAGGTCGAGCTCGATCGCGCGGATCGGGTGCCCCGACAGCGGGTTCTCGAAGGCCTGCACGCCGAGCACCGGCGCCGCCAGGAAGGTCGTGCCGGGCAGCTCGCCGTTCGTGTCCGGTTCGATCCAGCGCGGCCCGTCGTGCGCGCGCGCGTCGCGCCCGCCCAGCCGTCCGCAGTACGCCACGTCGAGCGCGAAGGCCGCCGGCGCGAAGACGCCGCGCTCGTCCGCGTGCCAGGGCTCGCGGCGCGCCGACCAGGCCAGGGCCTCCAGCCGCCGCGGTCCGCGGGCGTCGGCCACCTCGAGCCCGGCGCGCAGGGGGTAGGGCCCCCAGGGTTCGGCCTCGATCGACGCCAGTCGACCCTCGAGGCGCGCACCGCGCCGGAAGGCCGGCCACAGGCCGAGCCCGTCGTAGGTGGAGAGGATCTCCACGCCGCGGGCCAGGTGCGTGCGGCGCGCGAAGGGCGAGCGGTCGCCGCCGAACACGCGTCCGCCGGGGCGGCGCAGGGCCGCGCGCAGGGCGGCGACGTCGGTGCCGGGGTCGAAGCCGACGGTCTCGAGGAGCAGGTCCATGGCAGGGGCGAGCGCGGGGTGGGGCCGCGGGCGGGCGGCGCGTGGGATCCCGATGGAACGCCCGACACTAGCGAAGCGCGGGGCAACGGCTACCGGGACGCGGCTCGGATTCCGCGGATTCGCCGAAGCTCGATGGGAGCGGCACCCCGAAGTACTGGGGTCACTCGGTGTGCATCGCCGCGCGGGCCCTCGGGGGCGTCCGCGGCGATCCGGACCCTCGGAACGCGCGTGTGGAGCAGCGCTCGACGCTCGCGATCTCGCGGTCGGGGCCCGGGTCGGCGCACGAGATCCGCGGGAGCGGTCTCACGACGGGATCGACTCGACCACCGAGTGAGGCCAGGACCGTCCTGGGTCACCCCCCGGGCGGTCGCCGCAGGAGCAGGGCCTTGGGCTCGGTCATCTCGCGCACCGCGAACCGCACGCCCTCGCGCCCGCTGCCGCTCGCGCCGCGGCCGCCGTAGGGCATCAGGTCGGCGCGCGCGGTGGGCACGTCGCCGAGGACCACGCCGCCGGCGTCGAGGCGTTCGAACGCGGCGAGCGCGCGCGTCCAGTCGCGTGTGAACAGGCCGACCTGGAGCCCGAACGGCCCGGCGTCGGCGCGGGCCACGGCGTCGTCGAAGTCGTCGAAGGTCTCGAGCGTCGCCAGCGGACCGAAGACCTCCTCGCGCACGACGCGCGCGTCGGGCGGTACGCCCTCGAGCAGCGTCGGCTCGACGAAGCGACCGTCGCGCCCGCCGCCGCAGCGCACGCGTGCGCCCGCCGCGACCGCCTCCTCGATCCAGGCCTCGATGCGTTCGGCGTCGCGGTCGCGCAGCACCGGCGCGCGGAAGGTGTCGGGGTCGAGCAGGTCGCCACCGGGCAGCGCGTCGGCGCGCCGCGCGAGGCGCTCGAACAGCTCGTCGGCGAGCGAGGTGTGGGCGAGGACGCGTTGCACGCTGATGCAGCTCTGACCGGCCTGGGAGAAGATGCCGATCGCGAGGCGCTCGACCGCGTCGTCGAGGTCCGTGCCCGCGTCGACGATGCACGCGGCGGTGCCGCCGAGTTCGAGCGTGACGCGCTTGCCCGCGGCGCGGCGCGCGAGCTCGTGTCCGACGGCGGCGGAGCCGGTGAACGAGAGGAGCGCCACGCGCGGGTCCTCGACGAGCGGCGCCGCGTCGTCGTTCGCGAGCGGGAGGATGGAGAAGGTGCCCGGCGGCAGGTCGTTCGCACGGACAGCGTCGGCGAGCACGCGTCCGAGCAGCAGCGCGGACAGCGGCGTCTCGAGCGCCGGCTTCAGCACGAACGGACAGCCCGCCACGAGCGCCGGCGCCACCTTGTGCGCGACGAGGTTGAGCGGGAAATTGAACGGCGTGATGAAGCTCGCGACGCCCAGCGGTTCGCGGCGCCACAGGCACAGGTAGCCGTCCGAGCGCGGGCTCGCGTCGACGGGCACGAGCTCGCCGATCGGCTCGGTGCAGGCGGCGACGGCCTGGTCGAAAGTGTCGCCGGCGCGCGCGACTTCACCGCGGGCGAACGCGAGCGGCTTGCCGGCCTCGCGGGCCAGCGTGCGCGCGAACAGCTCCGCGTCCGCGCCGCGCACGGCGTCGCGCAGGGCCTCGAGCACCGCCTTGCGGGCGTGGATCGGGGCGCGGGCCAGGCCCCGGCGCGCGTCCGCGGCGGCCCCGAGGGCCTCCTCGAGGTCGGCGAGCGCGGCCCGGGCGGCGCGGGCCACGAGCGCGCCCGTGGCGGGATCGCGCACCTCGATCGCGGCGTCGCCGAGGCGCTCGACGCCGGCGACGAAGAAGGGGAGGGGTCCGTCGGCGGTGGTGGGGTCGTTCACCGCCCCAGTATGCTGTCCGGCTCCCGTCCGCCGCGGCCGGTCCCCGCTCCGCTCGAGCGCCGACCCTGCGCCGGACCCGCGCGCCGCCGAACCTGGGCGACGCGCCCGTCACGACGACACTCCGTCTCACCTCGACACTCCGTCACCTCGACACTCCGTCACCTCGACACCGACGCGCGCGTAGGCGCGCCGCCATGAAGATCCTGAACCTCCTGCTGGCGCCGGTCTGTGCCCTGGCGTTGGCGACGGTCGGTCAGGCCCAGGTCGGGAAGCCCCTTCCCGACCCGGGCCTGTTCGACTTCGCCCACACCGAGGCCGAGTCCTTCGGGGACTACACCGGCCGCCTCGTCCTCCTCGAATTCTTCGCCTACTGGTGAGGCCCGTGTGCCAGCCAGGTCCCGCACCTCAACGAACTCCAGGAGAAGTACGGCGAGCGGGGCCTGAGCGTCATTGGCGTGACCAATGAGCACGACGGCGAAGGTGTGCGCAAGACGGTCGAGTGGGTCGACCAGCACGGGGCCGAGTACGCCTACGCGTACTTCGACGGCAGCGGGCTGTCGCGGGCCGTGGGGCAGCAGGCGTGGCCGCACGCCGCGCTGATCGCACCCGACGGGACCCTGGTCTTCTCGGGCCACCCGAGCGGCCTGACCGACGCCCTGATCGAGCAGCACCTCGAGGGCGCGATCACGAAGCCCCTCTTCGAGTGGGACGACGCGGTGGGCAAGGTCGCCGACGCGCTGCGCGCGAAGGAGCTCGGCAAGGCGCTGAAGGAAGCGCAGAAGCTCGCCGAGAAGGGCGTCCCCGACTCCGACGTGGCGCTCGCCACCGCGCAGGCCATGGTCGACGCCGCCGTGCGTTCGGTCGAGGCCACCTTCGAGGAGGGCAACTTCCTCGACGCGCACACGAACGCCGAGCGCTTCGTCGACCAGTTGAAGGGTCTGGAGGCGGAGGCGCGTCTCGAGGAGATCATCGAGCACTGCGAGAACGACGAGACGGCGAAGGCCGTCATGAAGGCGCAGGAGAAGCTGCGTTCGCTGCTCGGCAAGCGCCTGCGCAAGAAGCGCGACGCGGACTCGCTGATCGACAAGCTGCGCGAGATGGCCGTCGAGCACGAAGGCACCTACGTGGTCGTCGAGGCCGAGAACGCGATCCGCGAGCTCGAGGTGATCCGCGAAGGCCTGCGCTGATCCAGCGCGTTCGCCGCGCGCCCGACGGCCGCGGCGGAGCATGGAACGAGGGAGGCCCCCGTCGCCGGAACGGCGGCGGGGGCCTCTTCGCGTTCGGGGGCCGCGCTCGGCGGCGCGGCGCGACTCAGCGCACCGGCTCGCCGTCCGCGATGCGCTCCAGTCGCCGCACCAGCCCGTCGCCCGCGGGGCCCGTGCCCCAGAAGCGGCCCCGGGCCTCGGCGACCATGTCGCCGTCGGCGGGATCCCAGTAGAGCGCGATGTGCTCGGCGATCATGTCGATGATCTGCGAGCCGTTCTCGAAGCGGCGCTCCCGCACGTTGTGGTCGCGCAGGATCGTCTCGCACAGGTCCATCAGCGCGAGCGACGGCATGCCGCGCGGCATCAGGTAGCGCGTGGTGAAGGTCCCGGTGGTGATGCGACGCTCGTTCGGGTCGATGTACTCGCGCAGGAAGCGGCGCGTCGTGCGCACCGCCTCGTCCCACTTGCCCTCTTCGGCGTAGATGAGCGCGGCCGTCCGCAGCTTCTGCGTGTGCAGTGCGATCTCGAAGAAGATGTCGCGGGTGTCGAGCGGGTCGAGGAAGGTCTCGAGCAGCGCGCGCTCCTCGACGGACATCTGCAGCGAGTCGCTCGCCATCAGGCGGCTCGTGAGCAGGTCGGGCTCGAGCACCTCGCGGTCGCCGGGGCGCATCGTGTCGAGGAGTTCGTTGGCCTCGCCGCGGCGGCCGAGCTCGTTGAGCAGCTCGAACTCGAGCTTGATGACCGACGGGATCGGGTGCTCGATGATCTCGCGGTAGCGCTCGAACCAGACGAGGGCCTCGTCGAAGCGGTTCTGCTTGCGGAAGCCGGCGTTGATCGCGCGCAGGTGACGGCGCGCCGAGACCGGGTCCTCCTCGGCGATGTCGAGCGTGTGCTCGCCCAGGCGCACGAGCACCTCGTCCAGCGGTAGGTTGGCCGGCTTGCCGTTCGGCCCTTGGACGACGAACAACATGCGGCGCGCGTTCGACACGACCGAGCTCCGTACGGGGACGAAGTCGTGCGGCACCATCGCCCAGGTCGTGCCTTGGGACAGCGCGGCGCCGAACAGCGAATCGCGCGCCCCGTCGAGGTCGCCCACGGCCATGCGCCACCAGGCGCGCAAGAGACGCGTGCGGCCCATGCGGTGTCCGCGCGGGTCGTAGAGCTCGGCCTTGTCGAGCGCTTCACCGGCCCGCGCGATGCGTCCTTCGCGCAGGGACTTGTGCGCCAGGTCGATCCACACGCGCGCGTTACCGGGTGCCTCGCGGCACTGGCGCTCCCACGATTCGAGCGCGATGTCCTTCGCCGAGCGCAGGTCGAACTCGGTCGCGATGCCGTTGTTCGCCGCGCGCTGCGCGATGGTCTCGACGAGCTGCGGCTCGAACTTGTGCGCGTCGATGTGCGCGAAGAAGAAGCGCCGCCCCAGCACCAGACCGCGGTAGGCGGCGAGGTCGCGCTCGTGCGCGGCCTGGGCGTTCGACTCGCTCGTGGAGAACGCCCGCAGTCGGCTGCTCGTGATCAGCGCGTCACCGATGAGCGCGTTCGCGCCGAACGGGATCGCGAGCAACAGCACCACGACGGAGCGCACCCAGCGCCGGGCCGGCGCGTGCTCGCTCGACGCGGCCGGGGCGTCGACCTCCTTGGCGCCGAAGGCCAGCGCGGCGCCCAGGCCCAGGTGGATCCAGAAGTAGTGGGGGAGGTACGCGGGCTGCACCTGGCCCAGGTCGAGCATGTTGCTCGCGAGGATTCCGATCGGGACGCCGAGCAGCGCCGCTGGCAGCGCCAGCTGGCTGCGCGGTCGATCCATCGACAGGCGGCGGTACAGCTCGATCAGTCCGATGAGCGCCGCGATGAACAGCGCGAGCGCCGGCAGGCCCGAGCCCTCGGCCACGTGCAGGAACAGGTTGTGCGCGTGGTGCGTCTGTCGCGCGTCGTCGTAGTAGCTCGGCTCGGCGAAGCGCGCGTGGAAGTAGGTGTTCGACGGGCCCACGCCGACGAGCGGCGAGTGCGCGATCGTGCGGCCGGCCATGCGCCAGAAGTGGTAGCGCTGTCCGATCGCGGACGAGGGCTCGAAGGTGCGCGCCTCGAGCGACGCGCGCACGCCGTCGCCGACCGGCGACAGGAACGCGCCGAGCCCGGCGAGCGCGAGGAGCACCGCGCCCGCGTAGAGGCGGCCGGGGCGTCGGATGCGGGGGCCGAACATGACGAACGCTGCCAGGCCGAGGCCCACCGCGAGGCCGAGCTTCGCGGCCGTCGACTCCGTTCGCCACAGGCACAGGGCGCTGCCGGCGAGCAGCACCAGGAGGACGAGGCGGCGCACGATCGGCCCACCCAGTTGCGGACCGCGCCAGAACAGGAGCGTGCCGCACAGCACCACCGCGCCGGCGAAGTAGGGCCCGATGATGTTCGGGTGCGACTGGAACAGGCGCAGCCGCGTGTGGAAGACGCGCGACCAGCCCTCGGTCGCCGCCGCGTCCATCGCGCCGAGCACGGCCATGCCGAGACACACCGCGATCCCGACGAGCAACGCGCCGACCGCGCGCGCCACGCCGTCGCGACCGAAGCCCGTCGCGAGGCAGTAGCACAGGCCCACGCCGAGCAGGAGCGTCTGCAGCGCACGCACGCCGATCGCCAGGCTGTCGCCCGTGACGATCGAAAGACCGATCCACGCCACGAGTGCGACCACGACGGCCAACAGCCCCTTCGCGAACCGGTCGCTCTTCACGCGCTGCCAGAAGGCGGTCGGCAGCGGCGACGCGACCACGCCCAGCGCGACCCAGCACAGGAGCAGGCCGTGGATCCCCGTCGCTTCGCGCACGAACAGCTTCGTGTTGGCCGCGCAGGCGACGAGCAGCGTCAGGACGATGCGCTGGTGGTCGGGGTGTCGCCGGGGCCCGACCGACAGGTACAGCATCGCGCCGACGATGACGACCGCGTAGAGCGGCATCAGGAACGCGCCGTCGAACACGTAGTTGTTCGACGAGAAGTAGGGCAGCTCGGGCGCGATCGAGGTGAACAGGCCCGCCGCGCACACGGTCGCGGCCAGCACGGGTGCCGAGTTGCGCCGCCACACGCCGAGCGCGAGGCAGATCACGAGCGCGACCGTGATCACGAGCGGCCATCCGCTCGTCCACTCGTAGACGCGCGGGAAGCGCCCGGCGCCGATCAGGTCGTCGAGCAGGGTCACGCTCCACCACAGGACGGCGGAGGCGACGACGAAGGAGACGAGGCGCGCCGGCCACGAGGACCGGACGGGGCCGGACACAGGATCCGTGGGCGCCGCGACCGGTCGGTCGGCGCTCGGATCCTGGGTGGCCGGCCCAGGTTGGTGTTCGGACATTGGGGGGGACTCCTCCCCGAGCCTAGCCCAGGTCGGAGGTCCGCGGTGCGGACTCCGTCGCGGGTGCTTCCACCGCGGTCGTCCCGGAGCCCGGGCCGTCCCACTCCGCGCGGCGCCGCCACATGAGCACCGCGGTCACGAAGATGACCAGGGGCACCACGTGCAGGATGATGCGACCCGGGATCGCCGTCGAGAACAGGAGCGGCAGGTCCCAGGGCGTGACGACGAGGATGAAGGCGTAGGCGGCGAGGGTCCCGAGCGTGGCCACGAGCAGCGGCAGTGCCGGGTGCGCGAGGAGGCGCCGTCCGCGGACGACCAGCCAGGTCACGACGGTCGCGATGAACAGGATCCAGACCAGGTTCCAGCGCAGGACGTGCGCGAACGAGGTGAAGAAGCCGCCCGCGACCACGGGCGCGCGCTCGAACGCCTGACCGATCGTGCGCGGTTGCCCGACCGGCGCGTCGTCGGGCGCCTCCTCCATCCCGAGCATGACCTTCACGGCGCGCGGATAGTCCTCGTCGATCGACGGGATGTCGCCGCGGATCGCGAGCCACGGCGCGGCCATGAGCGCGGCGATGCCGAACACGAGCGCGCCGTCCACGAGGCCGCGCGCGTTCGTGCGGTCCTGCGCCGCGAGCGCGTTGGCGCGCACGGCGCCGAGGATCCAGAAGAGGCCGAGCGTCGCGCCGGCCACGGCGACGAGCGCGAGCCCCTCGTTCTTGACGAGCATCGCGCCGCCCAGGATCACGCCGGCGCACAGGGCGTCGGCGCGGTCGGCGCGCTCGCCGGACCAACGCAGGCAGCGCCACGCGAGGATCAGGCCGATGCCGAACAGCACCGCCTGCGGCAGGTCCGCCGAGCCGTCGAGCGTCCAGCCGTCGGGGAAGCTCGCCGGAAGGGCTCCGTCGGATCCGTTCGTGAGGTCGCTCCGGCGACCCAGCCAGGACGCGACGAGGCTGCGTGCCAAGTGGTCGAAGTGGAACTGGATCGAGTCGAAGAAGCGCGCCTCCGACACCTGGGCCGGCATCTGGATGAACGTGTACCAGACCTTCGAGTAGTACAGGAAGGGCAGCGACACCCACGACAGCGTGCCCGCGACGGCGGCGCCGAGCGAGCGCTTCGCGAGCCAGGTCCACAGGAGCGCGGCGCACCCGAGCACGTACAGCGACATGAGCGCGCGCGTCGCGTCCTCGCTGAAGCGGCCGAGCTGGCTGCCGACGAGGCTGTGCAGCGCCGGGATGCCCGGCGGGTAGTTCGGGTGGGTCATCAGGCGACCCACCGGATCGTGCTGGCCCTCCACGCGACCGAGCTGCAGCGCTTCGCTCGGCACCATCCAACCCGAGCCGCCGAAGCCCTCGGCGAACAGCACCTTGCCCTTGTAGGCGAAGTGGTAGAGGGAGTCGAACAGGTGCACCGGCAGCGAGCCGGCGAAGAAGACCGCGAAGGCCGCGAAGAAGAGCGTCGCGGCCGTGCCGATCGCGATCAGCGTGAACGACGGTCGCCGACGCGCGGCGGTCGTCCACTGGGTGCGCACCGCGTCGAAGTCGCGACGCGTCGAGCCGTCGCGCAGCCGCATCGCGGCGCCGCGCGCGTAGAGCACGAGCCCGATCCCGGCCGGGACGAAGGCGAGCATCCGTCCGGTCGCGTGGGGGACGGGTCCGCCGCCGAGCACGGCGACGACCACGTAGAGCGCGGTGAGCGCGCTGAGGCCGAGCAGCACGGCGAGGCCGTGGCGCTCGAGCGGACCGCGCCGACGGCGATCGGATCCGCTGGCGAGCTCGAACACCTCGAGCAGACCGAGGCCGGTCAGCCACAGGCACAGGGCGACGATCGCTCCGGAGAGGGTGAACATGGCGTCAGTTCCCCCTGCGCTCCGACATCGGGCGGTTCGTCCAGATGTCCCACGGCACCCAGTTCCCGTCGATCAGCTTCTCGAGGTAGACCTCGGCCCCGAAGAACGACGTCTCGTGCGGCATGCGCAGCTTCCACTCGATGCCGAGTTCGACCAGCGCGTGGCCCTCGTGCTCCTGGATCCCCTTCGTGCGCGGGTCGCGGTGGTACGCGTTCCAACCCGGGTAGGTCACGAGGGTGCCGGCGGCCAGGTCGGGCTTGCGCACGTAGACCTGGATCGGGTGCAGGTAGTAGGTGAGGAAGAGGAACCAGCGCGCGCGCTGGTCGTCCTCGTTCCCCATGCGCGTCGGCTGGTAGAAGACCTTCGTGCCCGGCGGCAGGATCTCGCGGATCTGCTGCGTGACGCTGACGAAGGCGTCCTTGAAGACCGGCACGTTGGCCTGCATCGTCTTGCGCTGCTCCGCGATCGACTCACCCGCGCGCTCGCGCTGCCACATGACGGTGTAGCGGTAGGCGTAGCCGGCGGTCAGCACACAGCCGAAGAGGCTCGCGAACAGGATCGCGAGGAGGGCCTTGGGCGGCGGGAGCACGGTCGCGTCCGCGCCGCGCTCGTCGGACTGGTTCGCGTCGACGCGGGCCGCGTCGACGCGAGCATCGTCGGCACGGGCCTCACCGGCGCCGGGCGCATCGGGCTCGGCGTCCGCGGCAAAGGTCGGTTCGAGAGGGGGGTCGGTCGCCACGGCGGGGAGGGGGCGCGGTCGGGGGACGCGGGGCGCCCCGGGGAGGGTCGAGGGGGCGCTACGCGCGAAGCCTATCCCGTGTGGGCGCCGATCCGCGCCCGCTTCACTCGCTGCCGGCCGTTCCGTCCGGGCCGGTCGCGGAGGAGGCACCCGCGCCGTCCGGGCCGTCGCCCTCCGGATCGCCGTCACCCGTGCCGTCGTCGTTGCTCATGTCGGCGTAGCCCATCTTCTCGAGCATCGCCATGAGCGCCTCGTCCATGACGCCCTTCTTGCGGCGACCGGTCCAGGCCTTCGCGGCGGTGTCCACGTCGCTCCACAGCGCCCGCGAGGTCTCCACGTAGCGGTTGTTCGTGTCGATCGCGTAGGCCTGGATCGTGTCGTCGATCTGCGCCCCCGGCAGGGTCACGAGGCGCAGTTCGCGCACGGTCTCGGGGAACTGACGCGTCTTCGAGGTGTACAGGCCCATCCGCACCGCCGGGTAGCGGTCGACGAACTGCTCGATCGTCTTGAAGTTGCGCGGGTCGCCGACGGTGTTGCCGCGCAGCTTGGCGCGCATGGCCTCGCCCACGTCGATCACCTTGAAGTTCACGTCGCCGAGGCGGCCGCGCGCGGCGCGGAACATCGTCTCGTTGCGCACGGTGAGCTCGGCCGGCACGGGGCGTTCGACGAGCTCGACGTTCTCGGTGAACACCGACTTCAGGCTGCGGCCCCACATCTGCTCGTGCCCCGGCACCTCGGCGATGTCGAGGACGGTCGGCGCCACGTCGACGAGGCTGGTCGTGCCGTTGACGAGGAAGTTGTCCGGGATCGTGCCGGGCAGCCGCATGAACAGCGGGATCTGCAGCGTCTCGTCGTACAGGTTGAGCTTGTGCCCGTAGAGGCCGTGCTCGCCGAACTCCTCGCCGTGGTCGGAGCTGACGACGATGAGCGTGGAGTCGAGGCGGCCGGCCTGCTCGAGCAGGTCGAACATCTCTCCGATGTTCGCGTCCGTGTAGCGGATCTCGGCGTCGTAGAGCGACAGGAGGCGCAACATCTCGTTGCGCGCGAGCGGCTTCTGCCCCGCGATCCCGTTGAGGTCCTTGAAGCGGAAGTTGTCCGACGCGATCCACGAGTTCGGCGCGTTCGGGAAGAACACGTCGTACTGCTCGGGCGGGAAGTAGTCGTAGTGCGGGTCCCACATGTGGACGAACGCGAAGAAGCGCTCGTCCTCGGTGAGGCCGTCGAACCACTCGGTGAACTGGTCCAGGATCAGCGGTCCCGTGACGACGCGGTGCGACTGGTCGTGCTCCTGGTTGAGCTCGCTCCACTCGTCGTCGGCCTCCACGTCGAACTTGCGCAGGTCCGTCTCCAGCCCCGAGCAGTCCACGTAGTGGTCGAAGCCGCGGCCGAATCCGAAGTACGGGCTCAGGTTCGGTCCCGACCAGATCCCGAAGGTCGTCCAGCCCGCGTCCTGGAACGCCGACGCGACCCAGGGCTGTTCGTCGTGCAGCTGCCACGGCGCGTCCTTCACGCCGTGCACCTCGTTGGGCTGGCCCGACAAGAGCGCCATGTGCGACGGCAGCGTCCAGCTCGTGGTCGAGAACGCGCGCTCGAACCGCGCGCCGCCCTCCGCCATGTAGCGATCGAGGTTCGGCGTCGTCTTCACCGACGCGTTCGTTCGGCTCTCGTAGCCGTAGGACGAGACGTGGTCGGCGCGCAGGCTGTCGATGCTGATCATCAGCACGCCGGTCGGCGGCTCGGCGCCGGGCCCGCACGAGGCGAGGAGGGCGCCCGCGGCCACGCACGCGCCGCCGAGGAACGGCGCGCGGGGGCGGGGCGAGGTCGGGGAGGTCATGGTCGGAGGAAACTCGGCTCGGTCGGGGGAGGGGCCGGTGGTGGGCGCGCGGAGCGGATCCGTAGGAGGCGCGCTCCTCGCTCGTCGTCGTCAGCTCGTTACGACGCGAGGCGCCGCCAGACTACGCCAGAGCGCGCGCCTTCCCGTCGTACGGGACCGCCTGGCGGGCGTTTGGGTTCCACCTGGACCTCGAAGCGGTGCGTGCGCGGGGTCGAGGGGGTCCGGTGGCTACACTCACGCCTCGTGCGCGCGCGCCCGCGATCTCCAGCGAGACCCGGGGTTTCGCGCCGGTTCGACGCGGAGCACCGTCGCCCCCGTCGCTCCGAGCCCCTTCGCCGCTCCGAGGCCACCCCCGCTTCCCATGGTCCGACCCGTGCCGCGCCGCGAGGCGTCCGCGTCCCTCCCGCTCACCGCCCTGGCGGCCGCGCTCCCGCTGGCCCTCCTCGCCGCCTGCCAGCAGCCCGGCGGCGCCGACCTCGGCCCTCGTCTCGCCGCGCCCCAGGCCCAGGCCCTCGAGGTGCACCTGACGCCGGACCCGCTCTCGGGCACCCTGCGGTCCCGCGTGACCTGGCGCTTCGCCTCGCGCGTGTCGGGTCCGGTGGACTTCGACTTCGCCGGCCGCACCGGCACGGGGCGCCTCGCGGTGCGCGCCTTCGGGGAGACCGGGGAGGAGCTCGCGATCGAGGCCCTGCCCGGCGGCGGCCTGCGCGTCCTCGAGGTCCCCGGCGCCAACCGGATCATGTTCGACGTGGACGCCCCGGCCGCGCCCGGCCTCGTGCTGCCCCGCGAGGGCGGCGCGTCCCTGGGCCTGGTCGCGCGCGCGACCGACGACGCGGGCCGCGCCCAGGCCTGGCTGCCGATCCCCCTCGGCGCCGAGCGCGTGTGGGTCGGCGCCACCGAGTGGGACCTGCCCGAGGGCTGGAACGCCGCCGTCGCGCCGGCCTCCTCCGACCCGCTCCACGTGGACGGCCTCGTGTGGGCCGCCGGTCCGTTCGAGCCCACCGCCGCGCCCGGAGCGCCCGGCGCGACCCTGTGGATCCACCCGCGTCTGGCGCGCTTCGCCGACGGGGCCGCCGTCGCGGTGGGCGAGCTGCACGGCGCGGTGCGCGAGCGCCTGGGCGTGGCGCTCGACCCGCTCGACCTCGTCTTCGTGCCCGGCACGACGGACGCGAGCGCGGACGGCGCCGTCCTCGACCAGCCCGGCGCGCTCCTCGTGCCCGAGACCTGGCTCGGCGCCGAGGGCGGCTTCGACCGACCCGAGCGTCGCGTCGACCTGGCCGCGGCCATCGCCCGCACCGCGATCGCGACCGCGCCCCAGGTGTCGGCCGCCGACGCGTCCTTCTGGCGCGGCCTCGCCGAGCACGTGGGCGAGTGGGCGCTCGTCAGCGCGTCGCCGGTGGGCTCGCCCGACCGCGAGCTCGTCGCGCGCCGCCAGGACGCCCGCCACGGGGCGGCGTCCGAGGCCGGCTCGGTCGCGCGCGCGGCGGCGCTCGCGCACCTGTTGCGCTCGAACGCGGGCAACGGTCCGTTCCTGCACGCGGTGCGCACGGTCGCCGACGGCATCGCCGAGCCGGGCGCCACGCCCGCGGCCTTCGTCGACGCGCTCGCCCGCGCCGCGCAGGGCGACGACGACGCCCCGGACCTCGTCGCGGTCGCCGCGCCGTGGCTCGAGGGCGGCGGCCTGCCCGAGCTCGACCTGATCTGGGAGCACGACGCCGCGGCCGGCGAGGTGGCGGTGACCGTCGTGCAGCGCCAGGCGAGCTTCGCCACCGGCGGCGGCGTCTTCCCCGCCGCGATCGAGGTGGAGGTGGCCAGCGGCTCCGCGCTGGAGCGCCACCTCGTGACGCTCACCGCGCGCACCACCGAGGTGCGCCTGCCCGCCTACGGCCGTCCGCGCTGGGTGGCGCTCGATCCCGATCGCCGCCTGCCGCACGAGCTCGTCTCGAACCCCTCGCGCAACGAGCTGTTCGCGCGCGCGAACGGCGCGTCGACCGCCACCGGTCGTGTGCTCGCGCTCCGCCAGCTCGGCGAACGCGCGCGCGCCACGCGTGACGCCGCGATCCGTCAGCTGCTCGTCGCGCCGCTGTCCGAGGCGCTCAAGCGCCACGCGTCGCCGTGGGTGCGCGAGGTCGCGGCGCGCGAACTCGGCAGCATCGGCGGCCTCGAAGCGCGCGCCTACCTCGAGCGCAGCGCGCGCGCCGACGCCGCGCCCGCCGTGCGCGCGGCGGCCCTGCGCGCGCTCGTGCCGTGGGCGCCCGAGCCCAAGCTCGCGCAGCTCGCCGACGAGGCCTTCTCGACCGGCGGCGCGGCCTGGGACCAGCGCGCGGCCGCGGCCGAGCTGTACGCCGCCGCCGAGCCGGCGCGCGCGGGCGTGTGGCTGTCCGATCGCATGACGCTCGAGTCGCCGCACGGCGTGCTGCGCGCGGCGCTGCTCGACCTGTGGAGCCGCACCGACACGCCCGGCGTGGCCGAGACGCTCGTGGGGTGGCTCGCCGACGACCAGGCCAGTGCGGCCGTGCGCGCGGTCGCCGCGCGGCGCCTCGTGGAGCTGGCGCGTCCGTCGCGCAGCGAGCCCGCGGGCCTCGCGGGCGTGCTCGCCGATCCCGACCCGCGTTGGCGCGGCGCCGCCGTCGCGGCGCTGGGTCGCTACCGCAGCGCCGACGCGCGCGAGGCCCTGCGCGGCTTCGCCGAGGCGGCGGCGTCGGACACCGAGGCGCGCGCGGCCGAGGCGGCGCTCGTGCGCTACTGAGCGCGCCGGACGCAGGCGCTCCCGCGATGGTCGACCCCGGTGCGTCCGAGCACGGCGCACCGACGCCCGTGCCCGCGAGCGACGCGGTGGTGGACGCCGCCGCGCCGCTCGTGCGCGACATGCGCCAGTCGCTGCGCAGCGAGCTGGGCGCGTACTCGCTCTACTCGCTGTTGCCGCGCGTCACGCGGCAGGCCGAGCTGAAGCGTCTGCTCGGCGAGCTGCGCCGCGAGACCGCCGACGCGATCGCCGAGGTGAGCGCCTTGTCGCGCGAGCTCGGCGGGCGACCCGAGTCGAGCCGTTGGACGCGCAGCGTCGTGGCGTGGGTGCTGACCGTCGCGACCCCGATCGTCGGGATCCGGCTGTCGCTGCGGCTGTGCTGCGAGGCGTCGACGACCGTGTCGCGGTGGTACGCGGAGTACGCGGCCTTCTGCGTGCGGCTCGGCGACGGTCCGCGCGCGCAGCGCTTCGGCGACCTGTCGATGACCAAGCGCATCCACGCCACGCGCCTGCGCACCTTCGTCGACAACCTGCCGATGCGTCAGCACGACGACGAGCGCCGCGAGTGAGGTCGCGCGTCGCGTCACTCGTCCGCCGAGCGGCGCAGCGCGTCGATGCGCTGACGCGCGGCGCCGAAGGCGGGGAAGAGCTGGACGCACGCGCGGTAGGCCGCCTCGGCCCGCGCCGGCTCGCCCCGGGCCTCGAGCGTGCGTCCGATCCAGTAGTGCACGAGCGGGCGCGTGTAGAGCGGTGAGCGCGCGTCGTCGAGGTGCTTCGCGATGCGCTCCAGACCCGCGAGCAGTCGCGCGCGGTCCGCGTCGGTCGCGCGCGGGTCGCCGAGGACGAACGCGGCCCGCTCCTCGAGGCGCGCCTCGAACTCACCGCTCATGCGCTCGCGTCCGGCCGGTCGCGGCAGCGGCGCGCGCTCCCACTGCGCGCGCCAGTGCGCGACGAGGTCGGGCGTCGCACCGCCGAGTCGGACCTCGGGCGTCGTGCGCGGCACGAGGTGCCAGGTGAACAGCGGTGCGCGCAGGGCGAGCACCGCGCCGGGGATCGACAGGATCGCGAGCGCAGCGGTGAGGACCGTGGTCGACGGCACGCGTCGCAGTTCGAGCTGCGACGCGCCGAACGCGAGCGGCACGACGAGGAGCAGGTGCGCGGGTCGCACCAGGCCGAAGGGCTGCGCGTCCGGCAGGCTGCCGAACAGCGCGAGCGCGAGCGCACCGAGCGCGAGGCGCACCGCGAGCGGGCGCGCGTCGACGAGCGCGCGCACGAGGCCCACCGCGCCGAGCACGACGACGGGCAGGCGCGCGAGCACGCCGTGGGCGCCGAGCCAGGCGTCGAACGGGCCGGACGCCGACGGGTCGCGCGCGACGAGCGCCGCGAGGTCGCGGTGGGCGAGCGGGTACGCGAAGGCCTCGCCAGGCCAGCCGAAGGCGGTGCCGCCGGCGCCGAGCTGCGCGGCCAGGTGCGCGCCGAGCGGGAGCGCGGCGCCGAGTACGAAGGCGACGAGCGCGCGCGGGGCGAGCGGCGCGAGCAGGAGCGCGAACACGAGCGTCGCCGGCACCGGCCCGAGCGCGTCGTGCGGTGCGCACGCGATCGCGACGCCGGCGGCGAGTCCGCCGAGCCACGCGCGCTCGCGCTGCAGTGCGAACACGCAGGTCGCGAGGGCGAGCGCCGCGAGCGGCAGGCCGTCGAGCGCGGTCGCGTACCCGAGCAGCGGCGTGCCGAACGCGACGACGCACAGCACGAGCGTGCGTCCCGAGTTCACCGTGCCCGCGCGTTCGAGCACGGCGCCGAGCACGAACAACAGCGCGAGGAACGGTAGGCCGGCGACGACGAAGGTCGCGAGCCAGTAGCCGCCGATCGCGTACGGCACGCTCGCGAGGAGCGAGGGCAGCGGCGGCGTGGTCGCGAAGGTGCGCGCCGTCTCGCCGTCGGGTGCGACGACCGCGCGGTAGGGGGTGTGCTCGAACTCGGTGCCGTCGATGGCGAGGCTGCCGTTCGTGAACACGGCTTCGGCGGTCGCGGCGTGGGCCGCGTCCCAGCCGTCGATCGGTGCGCCGCGCGTGAACACGAGCAGCAGCAGCGCGCAGACGGCGACGAGGACGATGCGCGGCCTCACGGTCGGCGCTCCTGGTTCGTGTTCGAGGTGCGGTTCTGCGTGCCGTTCGCGCGGCCGTTATCACCGGCGTTCGGCGAGCGCACGAGCTGGCGTCGCAGCTCGCCGAACGCGCGGTTCGCGCCGACCTCGGCGTAGCGCGCGCGCCACGCGGCTTCGGCGGGGGCGTCGAACGGACCGAGCACGCGCGCACCGGCCTCGACGAACGCGAACGCGGCTTCGCGCTCGAGCCCGTTGCGCCAGGCGAGGTCGCCGATCTCGAGCCACGCGCGCGCGCCGCGCTCGCCGTCGTCCGCCAGGTCCGCGAGGTGCGGGCGCACGGCTTCGGTGAGTTCGGGCGAGAGCAGCTCGCGCTCGTCGAGCCACTCGGGGTGCGCGGCGAGCGGCGCGAAGGCGTTGGCGCCGCGCTGGCGATCGAAGGCGACGCCGAGTTCGCCGTACCAGTCGGTGAGCGCGTCGAGCGCATCGGAGCGTTCGCGGCGCAGCCACACGACCGCGGCGCGATCGACCCAGGCGCGGATCCAGCGCCGGTCGCCGTCGGGCGGCCTCCAGAAGAACGGCCCTTCGCCGTGGTCGACGAGGCGGCTGTAGACGATCACATCGACGTCGTAGCGGTCGAGGACCTCGCGCGCATAGCTGGGCTCGCGCTCGGCGCGGTGACGGATCGGGATCACGTCCTGGAACAGCACCGTGCGTCCGTCGACGAAGACGGGATTGTCGGCGCCGAGCACCCAGCCCAGGTAGCCGCCCCAGGAGTAGGGGTGGAAGAGGTTGCCGCGAAGGCCCGCTTCGTCGACCGCGCGCGTCGCGTGCACGGGGAAGAACGCGCTGTCCACGGTCGCGCCGAAGCGTCCGTTCACGAGCGCGTGGCGCGCGCCGTCGACGATCAGGCTCGTCGAGCTGCTGGCGAGTGCGTAGGCGCCGAACGCGAGCGCGCCCACGCCGGCGAGCGAGCGTCGCGCGGTGGTCGCGACGAAGGCCCGGTCGCGCGCGAGCTCGCGCGCCGCGTCGAGCAGCGGGAACCACAACAGCCAGAAGTAGCGCCGCGCCGTGAACGCCATGAGCAGGCACAGGCACGCGAACGCGTAGCGCTCCCAGTGCACGCCGCGATCGGCGCGCTCACCGTCGCGCACCAGCGCGAGTCCCTGGCGCGCGAGCACCACGAGGACGAGCAGCGCCGTGATCCACACGAACGCGCGGAACTCGACCGTGAGCGGGAAGGCGCGCGCGCCGCTCGCGAACATGAACTGCCACTCCTCGATGAAGTCCTGGGCGACGGAGCGGTCGGCGAGCGCGTAGCGGTGCGGCTCGAGGCCGAGCGGACTGAGCAGCGTGCCGACGAACACGCTCGCCAGCGCGACGAGCCACGCGCCGATGCGCCGCAGGCGTTCGCCGCCGCTCGCGCCGCGCACGAACACGGCGGCCGCGAGCGCGCCCGACAGCCCGACCGTGGCGAGGATCGGTCCGAACAGCGCCTCGGCGTGCAGCTGCACCCACAGGCAGCACAGGGCGCCCGCGAGCAGGCTCTGCTTCGGTGTCGGCGCCGGTCGCTGTCCGTCCCGGCGCTCGAACAACAGCCGCACGAGCCCGAAGAACAGGAACGCGGACAACAGCTGCGGCCGCAGCTCCCACTTGTAGGCGTAGAGCGCGACGAACAGCGCGAGCAGGCCGCCCGCCAGCGCCGTCGGCAGCTTCCGTTCGCCGTCCAGCGCGCGCCGCGCCGTGCGCCACACGACGAGCGCGAGCGCGGCCGCGAGCAGTGCGCCGACGACGCGCAGTCCTTCGAGTCCGCCGACGCGCTCGGCGAGCGCGAACACGATCTGCGAGCCGTACTCCTGCAGCACCCAGCGCGCGTCGCCGGCCGTGTGGCTGAACGGGTCGGTCTCGGGCAGCGCGCCGTTCGCGAGCATCCAGCGCCCGGCCGACAGGTGCCAGAACAGGTCGCCCGACACGAGCGGCGCGGCCATCGCGAACACGGCGCCGAGCGCGGCCACCGCACCCAGCACGATGCCCGCACCGCGCAGCGCCGCCGCGTCCGTTCCTTCAGTCCCGCTGACCGTCACGCCGTCATCCTGTCAAACACCACACCGTCGAGCGACAGCTGGCGAGCGACCAGCTGGACGATGACCGGTACGGTGCCAGACCCCCCGGTCATCATCCCCGCCGGTCGCGCGGAGCGCGACCGGCGGGGATGATGACCGGGGGGTCTGGCACCGTACCGGTCATCGCAGATCGAGCGTGACCCAGGCGTCGAGCTCGAGCGCGGGCGTGTCGGCCGGCGTGAAGGTGATCGGGGACGCGGGGCCGTCGCCGGCGGCGTTGGTGCCGGGCGGGTGGACGACGACGCGCTCGATGCGTTCGCACGCGCCGAGGCCGAAGTGCAGTTCTGGCGCGTTGCCGCCCATGTAGCCGCTGCCGGCGAGCAGCGTGCGCACGAAGGTGCGCCGGTCGGTGACCACCTCGACGCGCGCGCCGACGGCGTAGGTGTTGGGGGCGGGAGCGGCGAGCCGCACGCCGAGCCAGTGTCCCTTCCGCTCGGCCCTGTTCTCGAGCAGGCGGTAGGCCGAGTTGTTCGCCGTGACGAACAGGTCCACGTCGCCGTCGCGATCGAAGTCACAGTCGATCGCGCAGCGGCTCGGCAGGTCGCGCCCGCCGTTGGCCGCGAAGGGCGCGATCAGGTCATGGGCGACCGTGAACTTCCCGCGTCCGTCGTTCGTGAACAGGTGGTCGGGCTGGGCCACGCAGATGCCCGTGCTCTCGTAGTCCGGGCTCGTGTAGCCGTTGGCCACGTACAGGTCGAGGTCGCCGTCGTTCTCGAGGTCGAAGAACACCGCGGCCCACGAGGTCACGCCGACGCCGTGCGGTCCGAGGCCGCTCGGCACGATCGTGTCGCGGAAGGTGGCGACGCGGTGGCGCTGGCTCGCGTGGGTGAGCAGGTTCGAGGTGTAGAGCGCGTTCGGCTCGAGCTCCCAGTTGGTCAGGAACAGGTCCTCGTCCCCGTCCAGGTCCACGTCGCCGAGCGCCACGCCCATGCCGCCGCGCGGATCGTCCATGCCGGTCGCGAACGACACGTCGCGGAAGCGCCCGTCGCGATTGTTCTTGTAGAGCACGTTCGGGCTCACGTCGTTCGCCACGTACAGGTCGAGCCACCCGTCGCGATCGAAGTCGAACATGATCGGCTGCATGCCGCGCCCGGCCTCGTCGACCACGCGCCACTCCTTGGCCCGATCGACGAAGCGCAGCCCGTCGGCGGTGGACTCGTTGATCAAGAGCTGGTTGCGCTGCCCGGGGAACGCGAAGGGCAGCATCGCCACCGGGTCCTCGCGCTGGTAGGGCAGGTCCTCGAGCGACGGCATCTGGCTCTCGTCGTACTCGAGGTAGCTCGTGACGTAGAGGTCGAGGTCCCCGTCGTTGTCCACGTCACCCGCGCAGATGCCGGCCGACCACAGGTCGGCGCCGACGCCGGCGGCCGCGCTCACGTCGACGAGGTTCGGCACGCCGTCCGCCATCCGGTTGTCGAACAGCACGTCGGCGCCGTAGTTCGCGACGAAGAGGTCGAGGTCGCGGTCGCCGTCCGCGTCGAAGAACAGCGCGCCCATGCCCGCGCCGGTGTCGGCGCCGCCCCAGTCGTCGGTGCTGTCGTAGAAGCCGTCTGCGCAGTTCTCGAAGATGCGGTTGATCGGTGGGCTCGTCCCCGGACGGCCGGCGCCTTGCACTAGGTACAGGTCCGGTCGACCGTCGGCGTCGAGGTCACCCCACGCGGCCCCCGGACCCATCGTCGGTCGGATGTCGAGTTGTTCGATGGAGCCTTCGACGTGGACACGGTTTCTCAAGTGTCCGTTCCTGAGCCCTGGTGATCCCCGCACGTCGACGAGTGCAGCAGCGTCGATCTTGGAGCGATTCTGTCGACCCATCCTCGGATCACAGTTGACCGCGCGCGCCTCGCCCGGGTCGGCGACTCGCACGACGATGGTCGACGAGATCCTTCCTTCCGTCGTCGGTGCGCGGAAGCGTTCGACGACGAACGAGAGTGAATCCACCTCGACGTTCGGACCCAGCATCTGGAGCACGTTCGGCGGAATCGCGGCGACTGCGCGGATGCGCTCGTCGATCGGTTCGGCCGAAGGTGCGGTGGTCGTGCGAGCGAGGAAGAGATGGTCGGCGACGATCCCGCGGATGTCATCGGCGGGTCCCTCGAGCCAGGGTGCGAGCACCGTCCCTTCAGCGCGACTCGCGAGTGGACCTGCGAGCGCGACCCAGGTCGGGAGCTGAGGGGGGATGAGGAACTGCAGCCATGCATCCGGGCCAGAATCGTGGTGAACGCTCGTCGCGCCAGAGCGTGCCCGCGGATGTGCAAGGGGGCCATAGGCGACGAGAGAGAGCTCATCGAGCGACTCACCTCGTTCGAAGATCTCCGCGAGGTCGAGCGCGGCGACGAGACCGTCTCGACGAGCGGCGAGGCTCCAGCCGTCCACGTCCCACATCGGGTGCATGGTGGTGTCGATGCGCTCGGCGCGCAGCGGAGGTTCGACGAGGCCGACCTCCTCGAGCAGCCAAAATTCGCTGCCGAGCTGCGCGAGCTCGAGATTCGCCGCATGCACGTAGACGTCCACGGCGAGTTCGGGGGCGACTCCACCCGTGGGGACGAGCGTCGCGATCTCGATCCCGTCGAGGCCGATGTCCGGTCGCACGATGATCTCGGACAAGCTCCGCAAGGGCAGGACTGCTGCGTGTGGCGGCGCCGTCACGTGGATGGGCTCCCAGCCGTCCCTCGTCCGGACGAACAGGGTGGTGAGCTGCAAGCTTCCTCGCTGCACAGAATCTTCCCCCTCAACGCCACTCGCGCCGGCCTGCTGGGCCAGCGCGAGGGTCATGGCAGCCATCGTCAGCATGCTCGGCATGCTAGCGGGCCGCGGGCTCCGAGCGCGGTGCCTCGCCGCGCACGGAACCGGTGGTGGGCGGGGCGGACGCTTCGGACCGCGCGCCGCCCGGGCGCGTCACAGCTTGACGTCGCGCAGCTCGCCGATCGCGAAGTCCTGGGACGTCTCGTCCTCGACGTTGATGATCCGGCCCGTGCCCTTGAAGTGGTTGAACAGGAGCGCGCCGGTCAGGATCCGGCCGTCGCGGAACAGGAGCGTGACCTTGTCCGCCGTCTGGGCGGTCATGAGCAGGTCGTAGAGCGCTTCGGTGTCCAGTGCGTGCGCGGGTGCGGTGCGGGTCGCGAGGGCCATGGGGTCTCCTGTCGAAGAGGTGGGATGGGATGGCCTCTGGGGGAGGCCGGTTGGTCGGTGGGGGCGCCGCGTCGGCGGCGTCGATCGAGGGCGGTGGTGCGGCGCTCGGCGCGTCAGCGCGGCAGCCAGTCGTCGAGGTCGCGGACGAGGAAGTCGGACCACGTTTCGAAGTTGGCCGGTTCGAAGTTCGCCCCGCCGGTGCGCAGGGCGGCGAGCTCCTCGCGGCTCACGTAGTGCCCTTCGAGGATGTCCTCCTCGCGGACGCGCACCTCTTCGGGCAGGTCGATGAACTGCACGAGCCCGACGTGGACCGCGCCCACGTCGTTGCTGTCGTCGTTGATGATCCCGACGGGCGTGGGCGCTGCGCTCAGGCCGGGCACGAACAGCTCCTCGTCGAGCTCGCGCAGGGTGCCGCGCTCGCAGATACGGTCGCGCGCGCCGTCCACCAGATCGCAGGGGTTGAGGTGCCCGCCGACGCCGATCGTCTTCTTGTTCGCGAGGCGCGCTTCGCCGCCCTTCTTCGTGCGCGTGAGCAGCAGCACGCGGCCGCCGCTCGTCACCGCGGTGTACGGGATGACCTGCTTCCAGCGCGGTTCGCGCTCGGCCACTTCGCGCTCGACGAAGAAGCCGTGTTCGGCGATCGTCGCCATGAACGCGTCGCGATCGAGCGCGTCGTCGCCGCTCGTTCCGGTGCCCGCGCCGAACGCCACGAAGCCCTGGGGGTAGCGGGTGGGGAAGAGGAGCTCGCGCGGGACGACGAGGACCGCTTCGAAGGGCTTGGGCTGGGGGGCGTTCACAGGTTCTTCGCGAAAGGGGGCGAAGAGGATAGCAGGCCGTCGGCCCGGCGGCGGGTCGGGGTGGGCCACGGCGCGCGTCCGCCCCAGGGTCGGTCCTGTCCCGGTTCGCTGGTCCATCCACGCCGCAGCGTTTCGTTGCCGGCCGGGCTCCCGCGGCTCGTGCGACGAAGCAGCTTCCTTGGCGCGATCTTGGGGGTCGTTTGAGTGCCCATGCGCCGATCGGCCACCGAGCGGGGCCCGTCCTCGGCGCAGGAAGAGGTGGATGCGAGCGGCCCTCGTAAGCCGGATCCTGTTCCCGCCCTCCGGCGAGCCGGGGGACGGGGGCGACCATTTCTCTGGGACCGCACTCGCGCGCGGCCTCGAACGACCTACCCGGGGGCGGCGCGGGTCGCGCCATGTGCCCCCCTACGCGGTCTTTCTCCGGGCGGGGTTTACCGTGCCGGGCCCGTCACCGGGACCCGCGGTGCGCTCTTACCGCACCGTTTCACCCTTACCCCAAGGGGCCGGCGAAGCCGGCGCCCGTGAGGCGGTCTGTTCTCTGTGGCACTTTCCCTGGCCTCGCGACCGGTTGCCGCTAGCAACCGCCCTGACCCGTGGAGTCCGGACTTTCCTCGACCGGCTCGGGGCCGGCCGCGGTCGCCCGGGCCACTCGCATCCGCCGCCGAGCATAGGGTGCGCGCTCGCCGTTGGTAGCCTGCCGCCTCGCATCTCGATCCACCCGCGACCGAACGGGATCCCCGCCGGCGCCACCCGACCGCTCCCCCGCGCTCCATGTCCGTCCTGTCCACCGTCACGAACCTCGAACTGCGCGACTCCAACCCCGACGGCACCGAGGGCGCCGGCCTGTCGCACACCGCCGAGGGCCTGTTCCTGTTGCACGTACTCGAGCTGGCCGGCGCGGGCGAGCCGACGGGCGCGATCACGATCGTGCACGGGGCCGGCGGACACGGCGAGCTGTACCGCGGGCCGGGCGAGTACTTCGCCGAGCGCGGCTGGGCGGTCGCGCTGCCCGACCTGCGCGGGCACGGGCACAGCGAGGGGCCGCGCGGGCACTGTTGGGGCCTGCCGGAGCCGGTGCGCGACCTCGATTCGATCTGCGACCACCTGGCCTACCGGCTGCCCGACGCGCCGAAGGTGGTGATCGCGACGGGGCTCGGCGCGCTGTACGCGGCGGCCTACGGGCTGGCGCTGCCCGATCGCGTGGCGGCGCTCGTGCTGATCTCGCCCGACCTGTCGCCGACGATGCCCGAGCCGCCGAAGGCCAGTGGGCTCAAGGCGATGTTCAACAAGCCCAAGCCGACCGACGAGGGGTCGATCGGCATCACCGGCGAGCAGCTGACCGCGGATGCGAGCGCGGCGTCGGCGTGGGGGAGCGATCCGCTCGTGCACGATCGCGTGACGCGGCACACGGCGCAGAAGGTGCCGCGCGAGGCGGCCGGTGTGGCGGCGCGGGTGAAGGAGCTGGCGATGCCGACGCTCGTGCTGCACGGCGCGGACGATCCGCTGGGTGATGCGAAGGCGTCCCAGGCCCTGGCCGGTGGCAACGTCGAGGTGCGGGTGGTCGAGGGGAGGAAGGGCGATCTGTTGCGCGAGTCCGATTGGAGCGAGCGGTGCGAGGAGATCGCGGCGTGGTTGGAGGGCAAGGTGACGCGGTGAGGGGTGAGTCCGGGGCGTCTCCACTTGGGGGCATCCGGAAGGGGCACAGAGGCGCGCCCTTCGGGCGCTACACAGAGCCGGCGCTTCGCGCCGGAGAGGACCACAGAGCGCCGAGCGCTTCGCGCTCGGCGAAGAAGCTCGCCCTTCGGGCTCGCCGGACAAGTCCCGGGGCGGGCGCGGAGCGCCCGCGGAACCTGACCGTCGTCTCGTGACGGACGCGCAGCGCCCGTCGAGACCAGACCGCGGACGATGCGCACGAGGCCGATGCAGCTTCCATCGGCCAGCGACCTCACGCGGTGCCTCCCGCCCGGTTCCCGCGCGCGCGGAGCGCGCGCGTCTTCGTGGAGCGCGAAGCGCTCCACCTCTGTGGTCCTCTCCGGCGCGAAGCGCCGGCTCTGAGTAGCGCGCGAAGCGCGCGCCTCTGTGCCCTTCTTCGTGGTAACCGCTCACGCCCGCGGCTCGCCCGACTCCACCCAGTCCTGCAACAGCACCGCCGCGGCGGCACTGTCGCGATGCTTCAACATCTCCCGGAAGCTCGCACCCTCCTCGCGCAGCCGAATCTCCGCCTCCTTGCTCGTGAGCCGCTCGTCGTAGGTCACGACCGCGAGCTCCTCGAACCGCTCGCGCAGCCGCTCCACGAACCGGCCCGTGTACTCGCTCTGCCCGCTCGGCGTGCCGTCCATGTTGAGCGGCCAACCGACCAGCAGCGTGTCCACGTCGCGCTCGCCCAGCAGCGCTGCCACGTGATCGAGCAGCGCGTCGCTCGCGCCGTCGATCCGCGCGCACTCGAGCAGCGTGATCGACAGGCGCAAGCCGTCCGCCACCGCGAACCCGGTCTTCTTCGTCCCCAGGTCGATCGCGAGGACGCCCGCCACTACAGGAAGCGGCCGCCCGCGTCCTTCAGCCGCTCGACCACCGCGCGCACGTCCTGGTCGCGGCCCTTCGGACACACGAGCGTCGCGTCGCCCGCGCGCACGACCACCAGGTCATCGACGCCCACGAGCGCCACGACCTCGTCGGCCTCGGCGTGCACGATGCAACCGGTGCTGTCGACGGCCACGAGCCGCGCGTCGTCGGTCGCGAAGTTCGTGCGGTTGCCGGCCGCGTCCGCGGCGTTCAGCTCCTCGAGCGCGCTCCACGAACCCACGTCGCTCCAGGTGTAGTCGATCGGCACGGTGCGCACGTCGGTCGCGCGCTCCATCAGCGCCACGTCGACCGGCGCCTTGGGCACCTCGGGGTAGACCGTGTCGACGCTCTTCTCTCCGCGCACCACCGCGCGCAGCGGCGTGACGATCTCGTTCGCGTGCGCGTCGAGCCCGGCCAGCACGTCGCGCGTGCGCCAGGCGAAGATGCCCGCGTTCCACAGGAACCGCCCCGTGGCCAGGAACTCCTCGGCGCGCGCGCGATCGGGCTTCTCGACGAAGCGCGCGACCGCGTGCACCTCGTGTCCGTCGACCGTCGTCTGCACCTCGCCCGCTTCGATGTAGCCGTAACCGGTGGCGGGGTGGGTCGGCCGAACGCCGAAGGTGAACAGGCCGCCCAACGCGCGCGCCGCGTCGCAGGCCGCGCGCACGGTCGCGGCGAACTTCTCGACCGGCGCGATCACGTGGTCGGCCGGGCACACGAGCTGTAGCGAGTCGGGCGCGCGGCGCTCGACCTCGAGCGCGGCCCACGCGACGCACGCCGCGGTGTTGCGCGCGCACGGCTCGGCGAGGACGTTCTCTTCGGGCAGCTCGGGCAGGTGCTCGCGCACGAGCGCGGCCTGGTCCTTCGCCGTCACGACGAGCACGCGCTCGATCGGCACCAGGCTCGACAGGCGATCGACGGTCTGCGCGATGAGCGAGCGCTGCCCGCCGAGCGCGAGGAACTGCTTCGGTCGCGCCGCGCGGCTCGCCGGCCAGAAGCGCGTGCCGGACCCGCCGGCCATGACGATCGCGAACAGGTCGTCGACGTGCGAGGGGATGGAGGAGGACATGGGGCGGGTCAGAAGCGCTCGGGGAGGGGCGTGGTGGGGGGCAGCGGCAGGAGCAGGTCGCCGTCGCCGCCGGCTCCGCCGAACGGCCACAGGATGCTCTCGAGCTCGATGCTCGGGCGGTCGATCGTGCCCGCGATGCCGATGCGCACGAGCCGACTCTGGAACCAGTAGAACAGCTGGGAGAAGAGCGGCACCTGGTCGACCAGCGAGTAGTGCAGGTCGAAGCGCTGATCCAGCGTGCCGTCCATGTCCAGGTAGCCGCCGCCGACGAGCCGCACGAGCGGACTGTGCGCCTCCGCGTCCGTCAGTTCGACGCGCCCGTCGCGCAGGCGCACGTCCGCGCGCAGCCAGTCGAAGGTGGCGGTCGCGTCCAGGCCCAGCGCGGCGAACACGTCGCGGACGACGGGGATCGACCACAGGCGCGCGTCGTCGATGCGCACCCGCGCGGCGCCCTCGAGGTCGGTCAAGCGATCGCTGTCCCCGCGCGACAGGCGCAGCGAACCGGACAGGCGGCCGCGGTTCTGGACCTGGCTGCCGAACAGGCGTCCGATCGTGCGCCCCACGTCGACGCGCGCGAACGACAGCGCCACGTCGAACTTCGGCTGGTCCCCGAAGTCGAGCACGACCGCGGTGTTCGAGTCGGCGAGGATGCCGCTGCCCGACACGGTGCCGCCGCCGAGTTCGCCAGCGAGTTCGTCGATCACGAGGCGCGACGACGACAGGTCGAGGCGCGCGCTCGTCTTCGCCAGGGTCTGCTCGGCCACTTCGCCGTAGGCGTCGGTGATGCGCGCCGTCGTGCGCACGCCGCTCGAGTCGGCGACCAGGTCGAGCACGTCGAGCTGCGCCGAGCGCAGCCGCACCGGCAGGGCGTAGTTCACGTAGAGGTCGTGCGGCACGAGGCGTCCGCGCGCGCGTGCGACCGGCGCGCCCGCGGCGTCCAGGCCGACCGCCAGCTCGATCCCCTCCACGTCGACGAGTCCGCGCCAGCGGTGGTCGACCGCCCAGCGCGCCACGTCCGGGTCGTCGGGGATCAGCTCGCGCGGATCGAGCGCGAGGTTGCGCGCGAAGGCGCGCGCCGTGAGCAGGACCTCGATCGGTCGGCCGTCCGGACCCGGCGGGAGCTCGAAGACCGGCGAGCCGACGCGCGGGCCTCCGTCGGTGAACAAACGCACGTCGCGCAGCTCGAACGCGTTGCTCGCCACGCGGCCGGCGACGCGCTCGGACTCGACGCGGCCGGCGATCAGGTCGAGGCGACCGGTGAGGTCGCGCAGCGTGAGTCCTTCGAGTTCGAGCGCGTTCGCGCGCAGATCGAGCGCCGCGTGCTCCAGGTCGAACGCGCCGCCGTCGCGGTCGATCGCCAACTCCGCGCTGCCGTCGACCAGGCCTTCGAAGCGCGGCGCGTCGCCGCTGCCGTCGAGCGCGCGCCCGATCGCCTCGCGGTAGGTGGCGTCGGCCGGTTCCAGTCCGGCCGCGGCCAGCTCGATGCGCAACGCCCGTGCGCCGGGCTCCTGTCGCGCCCGCACGGCGTAGCGAGCGCCCGGGCCGTCGACCAGGCTCGCGGCGCCGACCACGCTCCACGGCTCCGCGCGCACGCTCTGTTCGTCGTCGTCGCCGCCCGCGACGCGCCGTCCGCCGACCAAGCGCACCGCGCTGGGATCGACGGCGCGCTCGGCCCCGAGCTCGATGCCGTTCCAGCGGGCCGACACGCCGGTCGCGCGCAGGTCGAGCGTCTCGGTCGCCTCGCCGCCGTAGCGCGACTGCGCTCGCGTGTACCGCACCGCGAGGCGCGCCGCGACCTCGGCGTCGGCGAGCGCGCTCGACAGTCCGGGGTCCTCGTCGAGGAACGGCGCGACGAGCGGGTCGTCGAGCTCGAGTCCGCGCGCGGTGATGCGCCACTGCGACAGGCTCGACTCCGCGGCCGCGGCCGGGTCCGTCGGGTCGGGCGTTCGCTGCGCGCCGGCGACCTCGAGCGCGACCTGTTCGCGCCCCGCGGGACGACCGCGCAGGTCGACCGAGTAGCCGAACGCGCGTCGCTCGCGGCCCTCGTCGTCGCCCGTCTCCGCGGTGCGCGTCCCCATGCGCAGGACCACCTCGCCGGTGGCGTCCTCGAAGGCCACACCGCGGTCGGCGTAGCGACCGGCCGCACCGTCGACGCGTCCGTCCACGGCGACGATCGAGCCGCCGAACTCGGGGCGTTGGGCGATGGCGACGCGCGCGGTGATCGCGCCGGCGGTCGGTTCGAGCAGCGCGTCGAGGTCGAGCCCCGCGCCGGTCCCGAGCACCGCGCGCGTGAGCGCCTCGTCGATCGCCACGCCCTCGCCGCGCACGCGGAAGTCGAGGCGCGCGCGCCGTCCGATCGCGCCGCTCATGCGACTGTCCGGCGGCAGCGGCGACGCGAGCCAGCCTTCGATCGCGACGCGTCCTTCGGCGCCCGTCCTGCCCTCGACCCCGATCGCGGCGAGGCGGTCGCGCATCGCCGCGTCGCCCTCGTGCCCGAACACGACGCGTCCCTCGAGGCGCTCCACGTCGAGCGGGAAGCCGCTGCGACCGCCGCGTCCGTCGGGCCAGCCGTCGACGCGCATCGCCAGCGCGCCGGCGGGTTCGCCGAACAGCGCGAGGTCGGCCGTGATCCCCGTCGCGCCGCGTGGCGCCGGGTCCGCCTCGCGGACGCGCACACCGAGCCACGCGTCGACGGCGCCCGACGGAGCGAGCGCCTCGAAGGTGCGCGTCACCAGCTCGGCCTGCGAACCGACGGCGCGCCCGACCACGGCTTCGACGCTGGCGTCCGGCGCGCGGCGCGGCGTGTGTACGAACAGCTCGCCGAAGGGCGCGAGCACGCCGCGCGGGCCGTGTTCCGCGTCGGCGTTGCCGCGCCAGCCGAAGGTCACCGGTCCACCGGCCCACTGCGCGCGGCCGCGCAGGTCGCCGGTCCACTCGCCCCAGGCGCGACCGTCGCGCCGCCAGCGTCCGCGTCCGCGCGCGGCGGCGTCGGCGGCCGCGAGCTCGGGCGACGGGGCGCGCACCGCGAGGTCGTCGAGCTCGACGCTCCACTCGACCTCTTCGAGCAAGTCGGTGCGTCCGCGCGCGCGCGCTTCGAACGACAGCTCGCCCTCCACGCGGAAGGGCGGCGCGTCGGCGACGGCGAGCGACGAGGCGTCGAGCACCGCGGCCAGAGGCGCGAGCGGGAGGGCGCTCGCGGAGAGGTCGATCGTCGCGCGACCGTCCTCGTCGAGGCGCCCGCGCCCGGCCACGCGCCCGTCGTTGCCGTGCGCGTCGGTCGCTTCGAGCAGCACGAGGATCTCGCGACCGTCGACGAGGTCGACGGTCAGGTTCGCGCGCGCCAGCTCGGTCGCGTCGGGCGTGCGCACGACCAGGTCCTCGATCGTCAGCCGCGCGCGATCGGCGAACTGCTCGGGCCGCGCGCCGCCGTCGCTCGCGCCGTCGCGTCCCGCGAGCGCTTCGAACAGGTCCGCGCCGGCGGTCAGCTCGGCGCCGCGCACGGTCACGCGTTCGATCGCACCGGTGCCCCAGCCGAGCGCGGAGAAGGTCGCGCGCACGAGGTCCGCCCGCGCGACGCCGCGACCCTCACGCGTCCACGCCAGGTCCTCGATCTCGATCGACGGCCCCGCGAGATCGACGCGACAGGCTCCGACCGTCCACTCGCCCTCGGGCAGGTAGAGGTCGAGGACGCGCTGCGCGGCGTTCGCGGTCAGCCCGGAGCGCTCGGCGAGGTCGACCGCCAGCAGCACGAGCAGGATCGACAGCGCGAGCACCGCGGCCACGCGCTCGAGGAAGGTCCAGCACAGCTTCATGTCGCCGCCGGGTCAGCGCGCGACCGCGGGCACGAGCACGCTCGCGTCGCGCGAGCCGCGCACCACGAGCCGCGGCACGCGGCGACCGAGCTGGCAGGTGACCTCGTAGGGGATCGTGCCGCAGACCTCGGCCAGCTCGAGCGCGTCGATCCGCTCGCGACCCCGCGGTCCGTCCTGCGAACCGAGGACGACGACCTCGTCGCCGACCGCGACGCCGGGGACGTCGGTCACGTCGATCGTCGTGTAGTCCATCGACACCCGCCCGACGATCGGGGCGCGTCGCCCGCCGACGAGCACCTGCGCGCGGTTGCCGGCGCGCCACGCCAGGCCGTCGTGGTAGCCGATCGGCAGCGTCGCGATGCGACTGTCGCGCTCGGCGACCCAGGTCGAGTCGTAGCCGACCGGCGTGCCGGCCGGGACGTCCTTGAAGAAGACCACGCGCGTGAAGAGGGACAGCACCGGCGCGAGGGGCGCGCCCTCGACCAGGTGGGAGGGGAGCATACCCAAGGCGGCGATGCCCGGGCGGCAGGCGACGCGCGTGTCCGCCGGCAGGCTCGGGAGGCCGCCCGTGGGCGCTTCGCCGGCGGTGAACAGACAGGCCGAGTTGGCGGCGTGGACGAGGGGCAGCGGCCGACCGCCGCGCGCGAGGGCGCCGAGCAGTGCGTCGAAGCGCGCGAACTGGGCGCGGCCGCGCTCGTCGCGCAGCCCGTCGCAGGCCGCCGCGTGCGTCATGATCCCCACCAGGTCGAGGCCGGGGAGTTCGTCGAGCTCCTCGACGAGCGCGTGCGCCCGCGCCGGCGACACACCGAGGCGCCCCATGCCGGTGTCCACGTTGAGGTGGACGCGCACGCGCGTGCCGCGCCGGCGCGCCAGGGCGTCGAGCGCACGGCAGCGGTCGGTCGAGTGCACGCCGATCTCCACGCCGTGTTCCAGCGCGGCTTCGGCCTCCTCGTCGAGGAGCGTGCCGAGCAGCAAGAGCCGGCCGTCCAGCCCGGCGCGGCGCAGCTCGACGGCTTCGGCGACGGTCGCCACGCAGAATTGGTCCACGCCGCGCGCCGCGGCCGCGCGGGCGAGCGTGGCCGCGCCGTGCCCGTAGGCGTCGGCCTTGACCACGAGCAGGACGCGCGCGGCACCGCCCGCGAGTCGGGCGATACGCTCGAGGTTCGACTCGAAGGCGTCGAGGTCGACCTCGGCCCAGCAGCGCACGCGTTCCATGGCGCGAGGGTAGGGCGCGGACGGTCGCGAACGAGGCGTCCGAGCGCGCGGACGCGCGCGCGTTCCGCGCGTCGGCACGGGCGCTCCGGTCGCGCGGAGCGGCCGCGGGCCGAATCGTCCGAATCCGGGCGCGAGAGCGCGAATGGCGCCCGATCTCGTCGCGGCCCTTCAAGTGGCGTCGCGCGAGGCCTCGCAGGCCCCGATCGGTGTCAGAAGCAGGAAAACCGCCCGAAAAGCCCCGATTCGGGCCTTTCCGGGCGAACGCGCGCGTTGACTCCCGTCGCGTCGCGCGCCCAAGCTCTGCATCGTTCCCTTCGAGAACGGGCACGAGAGCCCGATTCGCGCCAGTTTCCGGTCTTCGCCGGTGCGCGCGACTCGGCCGCCCGACCCTCGAGCTCTCGGGACACCGTCGGCCCACGGCCTCCGCTCGTCGGACGCCGCGCGTTCGACGGCGCTCCCCACAACCCGTCCCGTCCTGCGTCCTCGCGAGGGACCCGCCCCAACGGGGCGCGTCGTTCCGAACGCTCTCCGGCGGCGACCGACGCGCACATCCGCGCTCAACCCCCGAATACGACCATGGCCAAGAAGAAGACCAAGAAGAAGGCGGCTCGCCGCGCCACCAAGAAGAAGACCGCCCGTCGCACCACCAAGAAGCGTGGCGCCGTCGAGGGCATGATCATCAGCAAGAGCCGCACCAAGGCGGCCGCTGGCATCAACGTCTCCGGTGAGTTCTACGAGGCGCTCGACGCCGCCGTGCGCAACCTGATCGCGACCGCCGAGCAGCGCGCTACCGACAACAACCGCAAGACCCTCCGTCCGCACGACCTGTAGGTCGTACGAGTCCGGTCTGGTGGGGCGCCACGGTGTGCTCCACGGAGGCGAACGGCCACCCCTTCTCTCCGGAAGGGGTGGCCGTTCGCGCATTCGTGATCTGGGTCACGAGGGCGTTCGGGAACTCCGTCAGTGACCGAGCTCCTTCTCGAACGCCTGGATCATGGCCTCGAGTTCATCATCACGCGCCCACACGGCTTCCTGGATCTTGTAGGTCAGGTCGACGAGGTCGGGGTGGTCGGCCTTCTTCAAGGACATGCGGATGCTCCAACCGCTGAATGCGAGGCCCTTGGAGGCGAAGCGTGGTTCGCCCTCCCATGCCGGGAGACCCGGGGGGGTATGGAACGGGTAGTACTCCCATTCGTCTCGGTCGATGCCTCGTTGGTACGCCTGATCCGTGAGGACCAGGAATTCGTCCACGATGGCACGCGCTCCGACGTTGTGCGCTTCAGCCGTCGCCTTGAACTCCTCCATCTGAAGGGCGGTCAATTCGACGTCTCGCGCGAGGTTGTAGTGATTCCTCAGCCAGTCGGTGTCTGGGCCCTCTTCCGGCCAGCGCATGAGCTGTCGGCGGTGCCCAGCCTCGGACTCTTCGCTCATGAGGAACGCTTCGCGAGCCGCGTCGCGGATCTGCTCGAAGGGTGGGGGAATCGTCAGGGACTCGAGCGGCACTCCATCTCCTTCGAGGATCGCGAGGATCTCGTCGCCTCTCGGGATGGACTCGAGGTACTCGCGGATCTCCTCCCCCTTGTTCGAGGGACTTGGATCCTCGTCGCGAGCCTCGATCGGGGTACGCGCGGCGCCACCCGACGCCCACTCGACGTTCTCGGGCGGGTGCGTGGTGGGAGACTCCGGGGAGTCGAACTCGATCCGGGTGGATGAAGTGGTAGCACTCGGCCAGAAGAAGTAGACGCAGCACGCGAACAGGAAGAGACCGATCGCGCTGGCAACAACTCGAGTCGTCATGACCTCAGGGGCAAGCTTGGAGGTGTGGATCGACCAAGGGCGGGCCATCCTCGGTCACAAGAGTGAGTGGCGACCGAGCATCGGTGGAGTCCGTGCTCGGCCGCCAGGATTCGTCTGTCAGGGCATCTCGCAGAGACTGCAGCTGCCTGTGGTGGAGACGGTCGTCGTTGGCGGAGACACCGGACCGAGATCGCGCGAGTGTTCGAAGCGCCAGACGGCATCCCACCCGCAGGTCAGGGCATGCTCGGGCCAGTCGATGGTGAACGACCCCCCGCTGTTCGTGACGGGCGGGGTGTTCTGGTACTCGTAGGTGTTGCCGCGGATGTCGACCTCCGCGGAGAAGCTCCCGAGTCCAGGCCCGGGGAAGCTGAAGTCTCCACTCCAGCTCCGGGTGATCGAAGCGGCGCAGCCCTTGCGGGTGTCGTAATCGTTGGGGTCACACGTGCCCGGGAGGACGATCGCCGAGATCTGGATCTCCGGTGGCGCTGAAGCACCCGTCCACGGCGGAGGATATCCGACGTCCGGATCCCCGACGCTGGCTTCGCAACCGTCGCAGTCGCTGGGGCGTGCGAAAGACGTCGACGAGAAGGCGATCGGAGCGATCGCGGCGGCCAACGCAAAGCAACTGATGGGCAAGTTCATGGGGACGGCTTCTTCTCCCTTGATGGTCGAGGTGCGAGCCTCGCCCGCTCACCGCGAGCAGGTGAGGTTGACGGAAGCTACCCCCCCCCCGAATTTCGCAAGGGAGAATGGCCCGCACCGCGTTCGGCTGCCGTTCAGCGACGTGAGGGGCGCGTGCGCGCCTGCCACTCGCGCAGGTAGAGGGGCTCGACCGCGGCGGGTTCGCGCGCGGCGGCACGCTCGAGGCCCAGCTCGAGCAGCGCGTCGGCGGTCGGGGCGAGGAGCTCGACGCGCGCGCCGCCGTCGAAGACGAAGCGCTCGGCCGTGTTCGCGTCGACGAGCGCGAGCGCGCCGTCGAAGGACGCGGCGCGCGCCTCGGCCTCGGCGACCGTGAGCGAGTGCGGCGGCTCGACGATCGACGGGGCGCCGTCGGTGGCCGCGTAGACGGCCGCGTCGAAGCGCCCGCCGCGCGCGTCGTTCAGCACGAGGACGCGCTCGTCCGGCGCGGCGGTCGCGCGCACGGCCGCTTCGAACGAGGGCACGCCGACGAGCTCCGCGCCCGACGCGGTCACGAGTCCGCGCGCGGTCGCGGCGCCCACGCGCATGCCCGTCAGGCTGCCGGGCCCGAGGCCGACGACGACGCGCACCAGGTCGCCGCGCGCCGCATCGAGTTCGTCGAGGAGCCGGTCGAGCGCGGGCAGAAGGTCGCTCGCGTGCGCGCGTTCACCGTCGAGGTGCGCCACGCGCGTCGCACCGGCGTAGCGCGCGGCGACCGACGGTCGGCGCGTCGAAGTCTCGAGCGCGACGACGAGGCCGTGCGCGCGCGCGTCGGCGCCGCTCACGCTTCCTCGTCCTCCGCGGGCAGGTTCGCGACGAGGTGCGCCGCGATCGCCTTCGCGCGCCCCTCGATGTCGGCCCGGTCCTCGCCCTCGACCATCACGCGCGCCAACGACTCGGTGCCGGAGTAGCGCAGCAGCACGCGCCCGGCGTTGCCGAGCTCGCCCTCGTGCACGGCGACCAGGTCGAGCAGGCCGGGGATCTCGTCGAGCGGCGGCTTGCGCGGCACCTCGACGTTGAGCAGCACCTGCGGCAGCGCGCTGAAGTCGGCCGCCAGGGTGCTGAGCGTGCAGCCGCGTCGCTTGATCGCGTCGAGCACGCGCAGGGCGGTCACCTGTCCGTCGCCGATCAGGACGCCGTCGCCGCCGAACACGATGTGCCCGGACTGTTCGCCGCCGAGACCGAGCTCGCGCTCGCGCAGCGCCTCGACCACGTGCTTGTCGCCGACCGGCACCGTGTACACGCCGATGCCCATGCGTTCGAGCGCCAGGTGCAGGCCCTTGTTGCTCATCACGGTCGCGACGACCGTGTCCTGCGGGAGCTTCTTGCGCTCCGACAGGTCGCGCGCGAGCAGCGTCAAGAGGGCGTCGCCGTCGACCATGCGGCCGCGCTCGTCCACCATGAGGCAGCGATCGCCGTCGCCGTCGAGCGCGATGCCGCACTGCGCCGACACCGCGCGCACCTCGCTCTGGAGGCGCTCGGGGTGCGTGGAGCCGCAGCCCGAGTTGATGTTCTCGCCGTCGGGCGCGGCGCCGATCGTCGTGACGCGCGCGCCGAGGCGTGCGAACAGGCGCGGTGCGATGCGGCTGCCGCCGCCGTTCGCGCAGTCGAGCACCAGGTGGACGCCCGTGAGGTCGAGCGCGCCCGCCGACTTGAGCAGCAGCTCGAGGTAGCGCTGCTCGACCGTCGCGTCGTGCGGCGGCGCGTCACCCTCTTCGATCGGGTCGGGGGCGGCGGCGAGCCGCTCCTCGATCGCGCGCTCGGTCGCCGCGTCCAGCTTCGCGCCGCGCGGGCCGAACACCTTGATGCCGTTGTCGGACGCGGGGTTGTGCGACGCGCTGACCATGATCGTGGTGCGTGCGCCGCTGTCGCGACCGACGCGCGCGAGGCCGGGCGTCGTGATGAGACCCGCCGAGCGCACCGCGAAGCCCTTCGAGCGCAGACCGCGTGCGAGAGCGGCCTCGATCCACGCCCCCGAGCGGCGTCCGTCGTTGCCGAGGAGCGCGACCGGATCGCGCGAGCGTCCCTTGAGGACGTGGCCGATCGCCGCGCCCAGGGCGGACACGCGATCCTCGCGCAGGGGGCCGTCGCCCGCCTTGCCGCGGATGCCGTCGGTGCCGAACAGTGCTGCCATCGATGGTGGGGGGAGTGGGCCTGACCCGTGCGCGAGGACGAGGGACCTCGCCGTGCGCGCCATCGTAGTGTCGGGTGCGCGGAATCCGAGCGCGCGCGGCGGCTCTCAGCCCTCCGACTCGATCGGCTCGAGCGTGATCGAGCCGTCGAGCGTCGGACGCACTTCGATCACGGACCAGTCGGTCAGGTCGCCGGGGGCGAAGCCCAGTTCGCGACGGACCGTCTCCTCCTCGAAGCCGCGGCGCAGGTAGTAGCGGATCGACAGACTCGGCGCCCCGTCCTCGGCCACGGCCTCGGTGTCCGACAGGTCGACGTAGGCGACGAGGTTGTCGCGCACGTAGTTGTTCAGCCGCCGCGTGAGGTCCTGCACGTCGCCGGCGACCGGCAGGATGCCGATGGCTTCGTACTGGAAGGTGACGACCTCGAACGCGGCCGGGATGCGCCAGCGCTCCAGCTCGGCCGCGCGCTCGGGGTCGAGGCACACGAGCGCGAGCGGCACCGCGAATGACGAAGGCGAGGCCAGGCGGCTGCGCGAAATGCGCGGGACGACCGTGGCCGGCGTGGCGAGCCGGATGCCGTCGAGGTGCCAGTCCGGGTGCAGGCGCAGCGCGTAGGCCTCGTCGAGCGCGGGGTCGGCGCCGAGGACGAGCGGCGCGAGGAGCGGCGGTTCCCCGTCGCCGCGCACGCGCGCCAGCGCCTCCTTGGGCCCGCGGATGGTGACCGTGTCCGGTTCGAAGGCGTCGTCCTCGAGTCGCGCCGCGATGGTCGCGAGGAGTTCGGAGGTGTCGAGCACGATGTCGCTGCGCGAGAGCGTCACCTTGCGCTCGCTGACTTCGCGGAAGGTCAGCGGTCGCGGCGCCTTGTCCCAGTCGAACTCGAGGCCGACCACGTCGGTGTTCCACTCGATCACGCTCGGCGTGAGCTCGAACTGCGCGCCCTCCGACACGCTCTCGCCCGCGAGGCGCACCGAGCCGCGTGCGACGGCGCGGAACCGCGCGATCTGCGCGTGCGTCCCGCGCACCTTGAGCGGGAACGCCTGCTGTTCGATCTCCGCCGTCTCGAAGGCGAATCCCGGCTCTTCGAGCTCGACGACCACGAGCGTGCCTTCGAGTTCCAGGTCCACGGAAGCCTCCGGCTCGATGTCGGAGACCGCGCGCAGGTCGAAGGTCACCTCGACCTCGCCCTCCTGCACGACCTGGCCGCGTGCCACCCACAGGAGCCCGGCGCCCAGCACCAGGCTGACGCCGATCCAGTACACGTCGCGAACGAGGCTGCGAACGGCGCCGCCGAGGCCGCCGACCACGTCGAGCGAGCGCTGCGTGCGACCGCGCTTCAGCCCCCCGAGCGCGTCGAGGAGCTCTTCCTCGACGGTCTCGTCGTCGAACGGCCCGCGCAGCTCGCCGCCGACCGCGATGCTGTAGCGCCCGGTCTCCTCCGAGACGACGAGCGTGACCGCGTCGGTCTCCTCGCTCAGTCCGAGGGCCGCGCGGTGGCGCGTCCCGTAGCGCCGCGCGAGGTCGCGGTTCTCGGTGAGCGGGTAGACGCAGTTCGTCGCGAGGATGCGTCCCTTGCGCAGGACGACCCCGCCGTCGTGCATCGGGCTCGTGGGCTCGAAGATGCTCTCGAGCAGGGAGCGGTCGACGCGCGCGTCGATCCCGACGCCGCGCTCGCACCAGGGGTCCAGCGACGCGTCGCGTTCGAAGGTGACGAGGGCGCCGACGCGGCGCTTGCTCAATAGCTTGGCCGCGGCGATCACCTGTTCGAGCACGGCCTGGTCGCGACGCCGTTCGCCGCCGGGGCCCGCGAGCTGGCCCATGGCGCGGCGCAGCTCCGGCTGGAACACGATCGCCAGCACGACGATCACGAAGCCCGTGACGCTCGAGAGGATGTGCTGCAGCTCGGCGAGCTGCAGGCTCTCGGTCAGGCCCCAGAGTGCGACGACGACGAGCAGGCCGCCCGTGACGAGCATCCGCACCACGCGGTTGCCGCGGGACTGGCGCGCCAGTCGCAGGAACAGGTAGATCGCGGAGCTGATGATGGCGAGCTGGAGGATCCAGGCCCACATCTGCAGTTCGATCACGGCGCCACCTCCCGGTTCGCGACGTCCCGGTCCACGGCATCCCCGTGCGCGGCATCCCCGTGCTCGGCGGCGGCCCCGCGCGCGGCGGCCGCGACGCCCGCGGCCATGTCGAGCGCCTCGACGGTGGGGGCCACGTCGTGCACGCGCAGCGCGCTCGCGCCGCGCTCGGCCAGGAGCACGGCCGCCGCGAGCGAGCCGGCGAGTCGGTCGCGCGGCGTCTCGACGCCGGTGAGCGTGCCGACGAACGACTTGCGCGACGCGCCGACGAGCAGCGGCGCGCCCAGGCTCGTGAGCTCGGCCAGGCGCTCGATCAGCACGAGGTTGTCCTCGAGTCGCTTGCCGAAGCCCAGGCCCGGGTCCAGCCACAGACGCTCGGGCGCGACGCCGGCGTCGACGCAGCGCACGAGGCGCGCGCGCAGCTCTTCGCAGACCTCGCCGACCACGTCGTCGTAGTGGGGGGCCTTCTGCATCGTTCGTGGCGTGCCGCGCATGTGCATGCACACGTAGCCTGCCCCCGAGGCGGCCGCGGCGTCCAGCATCGCGGGGTCCGCGTCCCCACCGCTCGGATCGTTGATCCACCGGGCGCCGGCGTCGACGGCCGCGCGCGCGACGCTCGCCTTCATCGTGTCGACCGAGATCGTCGCGCGGCGGCAGCGCGCGGCCAGTCGTTCGATCACCGGGAGGACGCGTTCGGACTCGGTGCGCGCGTCGACGGGCGCGGCGCCGGGCCGCGTGGACTCACCGCCCACGTCGAGCACGTCCGCGCCGGCGGCCTCGAGCGCGAGGCCGTGCTCGACCGCGCGCTTCACCTCGGCGAAGCGACCGCCGTCGGAGAAGCTGTCGGGCGTCACGTTGAGCACGCCCCACACCTGCGGTCGGACGCCCGGTGCGGGGCGCGCGGCCAGCGCGGCGCGGCGCACGCGCTCGAGGAGCGGCGCCTCGCCGAGCGCGTCGAGCGCGACGACGACGGGCGCCGAGTCCGGCGCGACGAAGCGCGCGAGCGTGCGGCCCGCGGCGTCGATCGCGTCGCCCGCGAAGCGCACGCGTCGCTCGCGAGCCTCGGCGTCGACGAGCAGGTCGCGTGCCTCCACGGTGCGTCGGGCCGCGCGCTCAGGCGGGGGAGAGGCCGGGTGTCCCGGGCAGGTCGTCGAGGCCCTCGTCGGACTCGCTCGTGCGCGGCGACGGGTTCGCGGGCGGTTGGCTCGACGCGGGCGGCGCCGAGTCGGTGCTCGTCGGACGCAGCTCGGTGTGCGGCGTGCCCGCGACCATGCGGCGCACTTCCTCGCCGGTGATGGTCTCGTACTTGAGGAGCGCGCGTGTGCACTCCTCGATGCTCTCCTTGTGTTCGCGGATGACCTTCTCGGCGTGCTCGTAGGCCTCCTCGAGCATGCGGCGCACCTCGCGGTCGATGGCCTGGCTCGTCTCCTCGGAGTGGAAGGTCTGCCGGCCGATCTCCGTGCCCAGGAAGTCGTTGCCCTGGCGCTCGGCGTAGTTGATCGGGCCGATCGTCTCGCTCATGCCGTACTCGGTGACCATCGCGCGCGCCAGGTCGGTCGCGCGACGGATGTCGTCGTACGCGCCGGCGGAGATGTCGCCGCAGAACTCCTGCTCGGCGATGCGGCCGCCGAACATCATCGCGAGGCGCGACAGGAGGCGGCGCTTGCGCGTGTGGTAGCTCTCCTTCTCCGGCAGGACCATCGTCACGCCGAGCGCTTGGCCGCGCGGGATGATCGTCACCTTGTGCGGCGGGTCGGTCTCCGGCAGCACCGCCGCGAGCACGGCGTGCCCGGACTCGTGGTACGCGGTGATCTCGAGGTCCTCCGCCTCGACCTTGCGCGACTCCTTCTGGCGCCCGTAGCGCACCTTGTCGCGCGCTTCCTCCAGGTCCTCCATGGAGATCGCGTCGCGCTTGGCGAGCACCGCCATGATCGCGGCCTCGTTCACGATGGCCGCGAGCTCGGCGCCCGAGTAGCTGGGCGTGCTGCGCGCCAGGACCTCGGCGTCGACGCCGGCGTCCGTGCGCACGCGGCGCAGGTGCACCTCGAGGATCGCGCGGCGGTCGTCCTTGTCGGGCAGGTCGATCGTCACCTCGCGGTCGAAGCGACCCGGTCGCAGCAGCGCCGGGTCGAGCACGTCGGGACGGTTCGTGGCCGCGACGACGATGATGCCCTCGTCGGTGCCGAAGCCGTCCATCTCGACGAGGATCGCGTTGAGCGTCTGCTCGCGTTCGTCGTGTCCGCCGCCCATGCCGCTGCCGCGACGGCGACCGACCGCGTCGATCTCGTCGAGGAAGATGATGCAGGGGCTGTTGTCGCGCGCCTGTTTGAACAGGTCGCGCACGCGGCTCGCGCCGACGCCGACGAACATCTCGACGAAGTCCGAGCCGCTGATCGAGAAGAAGGGCACCTCGGCCTCGCCAGCGATCGCCTTGGCGAGCAGCGTCTTGCCGCAGCCGGGCGGACCGTTGAGCAGCACGCCGCGCGGGATACGCCCGCCGATGCGCTGGAACTTGCCGGGGTTCTTGAGGAACTCGACGATCTCGCGCACCTCGCTCTTCGCCTCGGAGGCGCCGGCGATGTCGTCGAAGGTCACGTTCGTGCGGTTCTCCTTCGTGTACATCTGCGCGCGGCTGCGCCCGAAGTTCATCACGCCGCCCGCGCCGCCCTGGCCGCGCAGCTGGCGCATGAAGAAGAAGAGCACCGCGAAGATCACGATCCACGGCAGGAAGAGGAACGCGAAGTTGCTCCACAGGTTGGAGGTCTTCGCGGCGCTCGTGCCGCCCGTCAGGTCGAAGGTGTGGCGCTCGATCGTCGCGCCGGCGGCGACGAGCGTGTCCTCGATCGCGCCCAGATCGTCGAGGCGCGAGACCTCGACGTCGAGCCACATCGAGCCCGAGCCGGTGGCGCGCGTGGGGAACGGCGGCTCGCCGCTGCCCGTCCAGTCGTCCTTCGCGCGCGCGAGCACGTGCACGAACATGTGGTCCTTGCGCTTCACTTCGCGTTCGGGCGCGCGCTCGGCGACGGGGCCCGCGTCCGGCGCGTCACCGTCGGTGGCCGAGTCCTCGATGTCGGCGCCGTCCGCGCCCGTCGCGCCGGCGTCGCTCGCGTCGTCCGCTCCGCGCGGCCCGGGCGACGGCGGCTCCACGTCGCGGCGCGTCGTGATCGCCACGACCTCGAGCGGGCGGTAGAAGCCCTGGTCCAGCGCGGTCACGAGCTCGGCCGTCGTGACCTCCTCGTAGCTGCGCGCCTTCACCTCGCGCAGGTGCCCCTCGAGCGCCGCCGCGTCCGAGAACTCGGTCACGAAGCGGTGGGGCTCACCGCCGCGCGAGCTGCGGTAGGTGCCCTCGATCTTCGAGGCGTGGTTCGACTCGATCTTGAACTCCTGCGTCTGCACACGCCCCTCGTAGAGCGCGTGCAGGTACTCGTCCTGCGACAGCTCGTCGGGCTTGTCGACGGCGCCGCCCCCGAAGATCACGAGGACGATCAGCAGCACGAACAGGAACATCAGGAACGAGCCGAAGGACCGCGACTGACGGCCGCGCTCGGGATCGTTCTTCTTCTCTTCGGTCATGGTCGGCCCCGGACGGGGTCGAGGGATGTCGGTCGGCCCCGTGCTCCGGGGTCGAGGATGGTCGCCGCCGGACTCGGCAGGACGGCGTCGGTGGCGCGCCCGGGGACGAGGGGGCACCGAGCGCCTATCGGCCCGAGCCCTGCGGGTCCCGCAGGATAGGCCGCGGGGTGGCCACGGGGTCCGCCGGGATCGGGAGAGGTGCGCGCGTCGCCCGAATACGCTTCGAGCGCTGACCCGTGTCGGAGGCGCGGCCCCGGGGTCAGCGCTGGTCGCCCGGCGCCGGCCCGCCCTCGGCCGCGCGGGGTCCGTCGCCGCCGGGCTCCGTTCCCTGCGCGGCGGACGCGCCGGACCCGTCTCCATAGGCCAGCGGCGCGAACAGGTCGAGCACCACGCCGTCGGCCAGGTTGTGGAGCACCCGGTCCTGGGCGAGGGGCTCGCCGGGCGCGGTGGCGGGGCTGAGGCCCGGCCCGACCACGAAACCCGACGCCACGGAGCGGCGGGTCGTCGACAGGACGGCGCCGGTCGCGCCGTCGACCAGGCGCGCCTCGACGACGATCGTCACGCCGCTCTCGAGCAGCCGCGCCTCGTCGTCGCGCACGCCGCCGCGGCGGCGCAGGTCCACGAGCCGCGAGTCGATCACGAGGTCGGCCGCGCCGCCCGCGACCAGGTCGAGGTCGAGGCGGTCGAGCAGCGCGCGGTTGAGGGCGTCGGTGAACTCGACCTCGAGCTCGGGCACGCGCGTGTCGTTGTCCGCGAAGGTGACGGCGACGGTGCGCGCGCCGGGGGGCGCGGCGAGGCCGGCGTGCCACCCGCAGGCGGCGAGGGGACCGAGCGCGAGCGACAGCGCGAGCAGCGCGACGCGTGAGCGCACCGAGCCCGCGCGGCGCGCGGTGGAGCCGTGACGCGCGCTCATCGCGCCCCGGCCTCCGCACCCGTGTCAGCGCCCGCACCCGCGCCCGTGTCCGCGCCGTCGGCCCCGCGCGTGCCCAGCGCGGCCGACTCGTGCTCGACGACGAGCGCCCGAGCCTCCTCGATCAGGTCGGCGTCGTTCGCCTCCGCCGCGTAGTCCTGAGCGCGCGCGGCGTGCTGCCACGCACCGAAGCTCTCGTCGAGGCGGTCGTAGTAGCGCGCGATCGCCAGGTCGCCGCGGGCCAGGCGCATGAGGCACTCGACCTCCTGGGCGCGCATGCGCTCGACGAGGGCGTCGCGCTCCGGGCTCAGCCCGACGCGCCCGTGCCGCGCGAGCCAGGCGCGCGTCTCGGCGAGGATGCGTTCGAGCGAACCGATGTCGAAGTCGGAGCGCGCGTGGTCCTCGAGGCGCAGCGTCGGGATGCGGGCCTCGGCCTCGATCGCGTAGGGACTCGTCGGGTGGTAGAGCACCAGGTCCTCGAGGTGCAGGATCGCGTCCACGAAGCGCCGCCGCTCGGCGTCGAACGAGGCGAGGCGCCAGTAGGCCTCGTCGCAGCGCGGGTGCGTGGGGTGCTGCACGACGAGGTAGTCGTAGACCGTGTTGGCGCGGCCGGCGTCCGAGTAGAAGAACAGGAACGACCCGTCGCGTTCGCGCAGGCGCGTCGCCGCCGCCCAGACCAGGTCCGCGGCCTCGTTCGACAGGTGGTGCGCGGGGTAGCTCTGTTCGAGCTCCCACAGCTCCTCGAAGGCGAGCAGCGGCGTGTCGCGCGCGAGCCGCAGCTCGGCCTTGGCGACCGCGCGCATCGCACGCACCGTCCGCGGCAGGCGCGAGGTGCGGATGCGGTCGAGCTGACTGGGTCGCGTGCTCGCTCGGATGGCCGCGTCGTACGCGTCGATGAGCGTCTGGATCGTGCGGTTGCCGCGCGCGGAGTCGAGCTGTGTGTCCTCGTACAGCCGCAACGCGCGCCGCGTGGCCTCCCACGCCAACCCTTCGTCGAGCTCGCGCTGCGCGATGTCGAGCTGCGCGTCGACCGCTTCGGGCGTGAGCTGTTCGCCGGGGTAGGGGGCCAGCGGGTCCTCGCCCCAGGTCGCGAGGATCGGGCCCGTCGTGCCGCACCCCGACAGGGCGAGGGCGAGCACGAGGCAGAGGGCGCTGAGGGCGTGGGTCATGCCGAGGAGCCGGCGAGGCTCTTGCGGTTGGCGTCGAGGTGGTGGGCGGTGAAGCGGTCGATCAGCTGCTCGAGGGCGCCGAGCGCGCGCGCGTCGTCGTCCGCCGGCAGGCCCGCGGGTCCGTTCGCGATCAGCGCGGCGGCGCGCGCCAGGAGGCGGACGGGGACGCGACTCGGCGCTTCGGCGCCTTCGTCGCGGGTCGCGGCGCAGGCGCGGCACAGGCGGCCGCCGTCCGCGGCGCGGAAGTAGGTCGTCTCGCGCGGGCCCGCGGTGGGCGGCGCCGTGCGTCCGCAGCTCGCGCAGTGCCCGAGTGCGGGGGCGAGCCCGAGATTGTGGAGGGCCGCGAGGTCGAAGGCAACGCGCGCCAGCCGCGCGCCGCGCTCGTCCCCGTCCCGGGCCGCCGCGTCGAGGGCGTCGAGCGCCGCGCGCGCGAGCGCGAACAGCCGCGGCTCGCGCATCTGGTCGCGCGCCACGAGTCGAGCGGTCTCGAGCACCGACCAGGCCGCGCGGTAGGCGGTGCCGAAGCGCGGGATGGCGACGCGCCGCTCGCTCCAGTCGCCCGCGGTCAGGAGCGCGAGCCCGTCCGCGTCCTTGGGCGGCCGCCAGTCGAGCTCGAGCGTGTGGAACGCGTCGAGCACGCAGAAGAAGCGCGAGGTCGGGCGATAGGCGCCCTTCGCCATGAGGCGCACGCGCCCGTGCCCCGGCGACAGGACCGTGGCGACCAGCGAGGTTTCGCCGTAGGGCGTGCGCGCGAGCAGGAGGGCGGGGGCGGGCATGGGGCGAGGCTACGGGACGCGGGCACGGCGGACGAAGGGATGGTCTTCGGAACCCGACCGTGCGCGCGCGAGCGAGGCGTGGGCCTCGCGTCCGCCGCGCCCGCGTTCAGTCCCGCCGCGGCGCCGCCGCCACGGGCGTCCACGACAGCTCCAGCTCGAGCACGCGCCGTTCGTTCGCGTTCGTCACGGTCAAACGCACGCCCTCGTGCACGACCGCTTCACCGGTCGCGGGGAAGCGTCCGAGCTGCGCGAGCACGAAGCCGGCGATCGTCTCGTAGTCGCCCTCCTCGGGCAGGTCGAGGTCGAGCTCCTCGTTCACCTCGCTGACGCGCGCGACGGCCTGCACGGTCGCGGTCGTCTCGCTCGTGCGCACGATCTCGTCGACCTCCTCGGTGTCGTCGAACTCGTCCTGGATGTCGCCCACGAGCTCGGCCAGGACGTCGGCCATCGTGACCAGGCCCGCGGTGCCGCCGTACTCGTCGACGACGATCGCCACCTTGCTGCGCTGGCGGCGGAACTCCTCGAGCAGCTCGCTGACGCGCTTGGTCTCCGGCACGAACATGGTCGGGCGCACGATCGACGCGAGCTCGGCGTCGTCGACACGTTCCTGCGCAACGAGGTCCAGCGCGTCGCGCGCGCTGAAGATGCCGACCACGTCGTCGAGCCCGTCGCGGCAGACGGGCAGGCGACCGTGTCCGCAGGCGCTCGCCGCGACGATCGCGCGGCGCAGGTCCCAGGCCAGGTCGACCGATTCGATCTCGGTGCGCGGCGTCATGATCGCGGCCACGTCCACGTCGTGGAACTCCATCACGTTCTCGATGATCTCGCGCTCGTTCTCGTCGAGCTCGGTCTCGAGGTCGGACTCCTGCACGGCCTCGCGCAGGTCCTCGACGATGCGGCGGGTCGCGTCGACGTGCCCGCGTCCGCCGCTGCGGCGCGAGGTGAACGAGCGCAGTCGCGCGAACAGGCGCGACAGCGGCATGATCGGCAGCTGCACCAGGTGGAACACGCCGAGCCAGCGCCGCAGCACGGCGTCGCCGCTCGTCTCGACGAGCGCCTGCGGGAGCACTTCGACCGCGAGCACGAGCAGCGGCACGCCGACGCCGGCGGCGATGCCGAGCGAGCGCGCGTCGAGCGGTTCGCTCCCGGCGGCCAGACCGAGCACGAGCAGCACGAAGGCCAGTTCGCACGCCACGCGCAGGGTGCCGGCGCTCGCCACCAGGGTCTCCACGCTCGACAGCTGGCGCGCCAGTCGCGCGCGCGCGTCGTCGTCGGTCACCGGCGCCAGGACGCGTCCGGGCACCGAGCGCATCAGGGCGACGCGCAGGAGCGAGAACAGCGCGGCGCCGGACAGGGCCAGGACCGCGAGCGCGACCCCGAGCAGGAGCGTTTCGCTGCCGGCGGCCAGGTCACCGACGTCGAGGCCGGCGGGGAAGAGGGAGGCCGCGCTCCGAACCGAGTCGGTCGCGGCGTTGGCTAGGGAGGCTTCTGAGTCGTTCACTCGGGTCGCGGCGCTCGAGCGGATCCCGAGCGCGGCGTGGCGGGTGCGTGGGGGGCGCTGCGCCCCGGTTCGCATGCGTGTGGGTCGTCCGCATGCTAATCGGACGGGAGCCCCGTCGGGCCCAACCGACCGGCGCGAACCCGTTCCACCGGGCGCATCGGGCGACGCCGCGCGGACCGCGCCCGGGATCCGGACCGACCCCCACGGCGGAGCGCCGCTGTTCGGAATCGAACGCGCGGAATCGAACAGGGTCGCGACCGTCCGTGAGGACGGCGCCGCGCGCGGGGCCGGCGCGCGGGGGGGGAGGGGCCCGGCCGAGACCTGGCACGCGATTCGCTCGGCTCCGGCCCCATGCCGTCCCCGTCCACGACCCGCCCCGCGGTCCCCGCCTCCGGCACCTCGCGCGAGGCCTGGGACGCCCGGGCCACCGAGCTCATGGCCGCCTTCCGCGACAGCCGGGCCCAGGAGGACTTCGAGCGCCTCTACGCCTACACCGAGCGCGACGTGCTCGTGTGGATCTACTCGCTCCTGCGCCAGGGGACGAGCCAGCTCGACCCGCACGAGCTGTTGCAGGACACCTTCGTCAACGTGTTCCGCTACCCGCGCTCCTTCCGGGACGAGGGGCCGTCGAGCTTCCGCGTCTGGGTGCGGACGATCGCCGGCAACGTGGTGCGCCGCGCCAAGGGCAAGCTCGCCGCGCGCGCGATGGCGCCGCTCATGGACGAGGCGCTCGAGGTCGCCGACCTGCAGCCGGGTCCGGACCGCAGCGCGGACTGGGACGAGCGCCGCGTCGAGCTCGAACGGGCCTGGGCGCTGTTCCTCGAGGTCTATCACGAGGCCTGGACCGGGCTCGTGGCGCGCGACCGCCGCGCGCTCGAGCTGGTCGAGGTGCAGGGCCTCGACTACAAGCGCGCCGCCCGCGAGCTCGAGGTGCGCGCGCCGAACATGAAGATGATCGTGTTCCGCTCGCGCCAGCGCCTCGCCAAGCGCATGCGCGAGGTCTTCGACGCCATCACCGGCGCCGAGGTTGCGGAGGCGGGTGCGTCCGGGCCTAGACTGGTCGGATGCACCCCCGTGACGGCGACGACCGAGTAGACGGCTCCGCGCGGAGCGAAGAGGCACGGGTCGCGGTCGACCTCCTCGTGCGGGGCGCCGCCGAGGTGGCGACCGCGCGCGACGGCGGGGTGGGCGACGCGGCGCACGGTGCGGCCTTCGGCGCGCTCGAGCGCATCCCCGATGGGGCGGTCGCGATCGACGGGGGACGCATCGTCGCGCTGGGGACGACGCGCGAGCTCGACGCGCGCTACGCACCGCGCGAGACGCTCGACGCGTGCGGCGGGATCGTGGTCCCGGGCTTCGTCGACGCCCACACGCACCCGGTCTTCGCCGGCACGCGCGAGGCCGAGTTCGAGATGCGGACCCAGGGCGCGAGCTACGCCGAGATCGCGATCGCGGGCGGCGGCATCCTGTCGAGCATCCGCGGCGTGCGCGACACGCCCGAGGACGACCTGGTGGCGGCGTTGCTCGTGCGCCTCGACCGCTTCTGTGAGCAGGGCACGACGACCGTCGAGGCCAAGAGCGGGTACGGCCTCGACACGGCGTCCGAGCTCAAGTCGCTGCGCGCGATCGCGCGCGCCGACGCGTTGCACCCCGTCGACCTCGTGCCGACCTTCCTCGGCGCGCACGCCACGCCGCCGGAGTTCGCCGACGACCGCGCGGCCTACGTGGACCTGCTCTGCGAGGAGATGCTGCCCGCGGTCGCCGAGGCGCGCTTCGAGGGGCGTCGCCTGGCCGAGTACGCCGACGTGTTCACCGAGGCGCACACCTTCGACATCGAGGCCTCGCGGCGGATCATGCGGCGCGCGCAGGAGCTCGGCCTCGCGTTGCGCATGCACGTGGACCAGCTGTCGCCGCTCGGCGGCGCGGACCTCGCGGCCGAATTGGGCGCGGCGACCGCCGATCACTGCGAGCGCTCGAGCGACGCCGCGCTCGAGGCCATGGCCGCGGCCGGCGTCCAGCCGGTGCTGTGTCCGCTCGTGCCGCTCTACCTGCGCGAGGACCAGTACGAGGCGCCCGCCGCGCGCATGGTCGCGGCCGGCTGCGCGCCCGTCGTGTCGACGGACTTCAACCCCGGCTCGTGCTACACCCAGTCGATGCACGAGGTGCTGACCTGGTCCGCGCTGCGCTACCGCTTCACCGCCGAGCAGTGCCTCGTCGGCGCGACGCGCAACGCCGCCGTGAGCGTCGGGCGCGGCGCGCGCATCGGCACGCTCGACCCCGGCAAGGAGGCCGACCTGCTCGTGCTCGACCTGCCCAACGTGGAACACCTGGCCTACGAGTTCGGTCGGAACCCGGTGCGCAGCGTGGTGAAGCGTGGCCGGCGCGTGTTCGACCGCGCGCCGTTCGCCGCGCCGCGTTCGAGCGGTGACCCGCACTCGGGCCACGGTGGAGGAGCGCGCGCATGAAGTGGGTCTACTGGGCGCTCGCGCTCGTCGCCGTCGCTTTCTGCGGCTTCGCGCTGCGCTACCGCAGCCATCCCGCCTGCACCGTCCCGAACGGCGGCGAGCTGATCGGCGGCACGCGCTGGCAGATCGACGACTTCGACGGGGCCTACCACGCACGGCGCGTCTCGGTCGCGCTGTCGAGCGGTGAGGTGCCGACCTACGACACGTTCATCAACGCGCCCGAAGGCAGTCCGGTGCCGTGGCCGGCGTTCTTCGACGGACTGCTGACGGCGATCGTCGAGCTCACCATCGATCCCGCGCCGGACGGGTCGCCCGACCTCGGCGGCTACCGCGAGGGCGACGTGGAGGGCGCGCTCGTGCACGTGCCCCCGTTCCTGGGCTCGATCGCGCTCCTCGGCGTGGTCCTGACCGTGCTGGCCGCAGCGTCGCGCGACCGGGCGCCGCCGACGGTCGCGTCCGCGGAACCGACCGCGAACGACCACGGCATGCGCAGCGTGCGCCGCACGGCCGCATGGTGGGCGCTCGTCGCCGGCCTCGTCTACGCCGCGCACCCGACCGCCGTCATGTACGGCCAGTTCGGCCGCGTCGACCACCACGTGGCGACCGCGATGTTCATCGCGCTGCAGCTGGCCTGCTGCGTGCGCGCGCTCGTCGCGCGCGAGCCCATCGAGGTGGCGCTCCTCGCCGCCGGGACGGGACTGATGGGAGCGCTCGGCATCCTGACCTGGCTGGCGCACGGCGTCGTGCTCGGTGTCTGCGGACTGGGTTTCGCGCTGCGGGCGCTGTCGAAGGACGAGGTCGAGCGCGCACGCGGTTGGCAGGGGGGCGCGATCGCCTTCGCCATCGCCGCGCTCGTCACGCTCGGCCCGGCCTGGAGCAGCCCGTGGAACGAGACGCAGCCGGGCTCGCTCATCAACCTGTCGCTGGGCGTGCCGCGCGCGCTGTTCGCGGCGGTCGTGCCCTTCGTCGTCTACGGCCTGCTCGGACGCCGCACGCCGCGGCGCGACGCGCGTGCGGGGATCGCGACGCTGGCGCTCGTCGCGGTCGTCTTCGCCTTGCCCGGCTTCGTCGCGCAGGTGCGCGAGGGCCTGGCCTGGGCGGACCGCACGAACGCGTTCATGTTCGTGATCGACGAGAGCCAGCCGATGTGGGTGAAGACGGTCTTCGGCGTCCCCGGCTACACGGGACACCTGGGCCACGCGTGGTACGCGCTGCCGTTCGCCGCGCTCGTGCTCCTGTGGCGCCCGCGGCCCGAGCGGCTCGTCGTGCTCGGCACGCTCCTCGTGTTCGCCTTCATGGCCTACGCCCAGCGTCGCTTCGCGAACAGCCTCGCCGTGCCGATGGCGATCACGATCGCGATGGGGGGGCTCGAGGTCGGGCGGCTCGTCGCGATGCGCCTCCCGCGCCGCGTCGACTGGGCGCCGCAGGCCGTGCTCGCGCTCGCGGTGCTGCCGCTCGTGGCAATGAGCGCCACGATCCCGATGCGGTTCAAACCCGACGAGATGGTCGGGTCGGCCAACCGGTGGACCTACATCCTCGACGGACTGCGGTGGATGCGCGCGAACACGCCGTCACCGGGACCCTGGAACGAACCCGAGATCGAACCGTCCTACGCCGTGCTCGCGAGTTGGAGCGACGGTCACCTGATCGAGTACCACGCGCGTCGTCCCACGGTCTCGACCAACTTCGGCAGCTTCGTCGGCGTCGACAACTTCAAGGGCGCGCCGCGGGCGCTCCTGCACGCCGATCCGATCCGCTTCCAGGAGGACCTCGATGCGCTCGGGGTGGACTACGTGGTGCTGCGTCCGCGCGTCCTGTCCTGGTTCATGGAGGAGGCGATGGTCGCGGACCGCAGCGCCGAGGACCGCGAGCTGCGACCGCTGGTCGACGGCAAGGAGCTCACCGTGCACGCGCTGCGTAGCGCGTACTACCAGCTCGCGCTCCACCAACTCGGCGTGGGCGATCGCCATCCGCTCTTCCCGATGATGGAGCTGGTCTGGCGCTCGGACCTGGTGATCGATCGCTTCGGCGAGATCCCGAGCGGGCCGAAGCAGCGCATCCTCTCGGGCCCGAGCCTCTCGATCTGGCGCGTCGTCCGCTGAGCGTGACGCGAGGCGAGAAGCGCTGCCACGAACGAGCGGCGAGGCGGACCGCGTCGCGATCCGCCTCGCCGCTCTCGTTCCGGTCGTACCGGACCGGCGCTCACTTCCAGTGGCCCGGGACCCAGTGCTTGCAGCGCTTCATCTCGTAGCGCGCGGGCTCGACGACCACGACCTTCCAGTGGCCGGCGTGGACGAGCACCTTGACGAGCTTGCCGCACTGGTACTCGTAGGCGTACTCGGGCGGGCACCAGACACGCTCGGTGCGAGCGGGGACGAAGACGCGTTCGCGGTGGTACTCCCAGCGACCGGGGACCCAGACCTTGCCGCAGGCGTCCTTCGCGTGCTTCTTCCCGAACGCGGGCCCCGGCTTCGGCGCGAGGGCCGCAACGGCGGGGCCGTTCGAGGTCGCGCACGCCGCGGGGCACGCGGCGGGGTTCGCGTCGAGCGACGCGTGTCCGGCGCCGAGCGGCTGCGCCGTGGCACCGGCGGCGAGCAGCGATCCACTGATGAGGGCGAGAGCGAGGTGGAGGAGCTTCATGGCGGTTCGGGTAGAGGTCGGACCGGTGTCGGTCGGCGTTCGTCGTGCGGCGCGTCGAGCTCCCGCGGCGTGGCGGTGCGCGTCGGTGCGTCGACGGGGACCCGTGGGCGAAAGGCGTGCCAACGGCGCACGCGCCCGCTCCGTGCCCGTGCTGTGGTACAGGTGTCGCGCTCGCTCGCGATCCTGTCCCTCCGCGAGGACCGTCGCTGACCTCCGTCGAGGACATCCCCATGACCCCTCCCGAAGAGCCCACCCGCTCCGCCGCCGCCGCCGCTTCGAACGCCGAGTCGCGCGAGAGTCCGCGCGAAGCGCTCGTCACCGCCGTGCGCGTCGAGCTGTCGGACACCCACGTGTCCGGCACGACGCGCAACGTGTCGGAGAACGGTCTCCTGCTCGTGACCGACGAGGACCTCGAGGTGTCGATCGAGTACCTGGACGGCGAACAGCCCGTCTCGCGCCGCGGACGGATCGTGCGCGTGCAGGGGCTGTCGGGGAACGGTCTGGGGATCGCGATCGCGTTCGACGCCGACGCATGAGCGGCGCGGGAGCGGGGGACCCGGTCGGGGCGGGAGGATCGGGCCAGCGCATCGATCCCGACTCGTTGGCGGCGAAGCGGATGCGCTACATCGAGCGCATGCGCGCCGCGCATCCCGAGCGCACCGATGTTCGTGTCGGCGTCCGCGGCGCGCGCGAGGCGCGGGGCGACGGTCCGCCGAACCGGCACGGGCTGCCGAAGCTCCCCGTCGCACAGCGCGCGGTGCCGAACTGGCCCGTGCTCGATCTCGGTCACGTGCCCGAGGTCGCGCGCGACGACTGGCGCCTGGTCGTCGACGGTCGGGTCGCGAACCCCGTCACGCTCGACTGGGACGCCTTGACCGCGCTGCCGCAGGTGAGCGAGGCGAGCGACTTCCACTGCGTGACCGGGTGGAGCCGCTTCGACATGACCTTCGACGGCGTGCGCTTCGGTGACCTCGCCGAGCTGGTCGTGCCGCACGACGACGCGCGCTTCGTGCGCGTCACCGGGAGCGATCGCGCACCGGGCACCGACATCCCGTACACGACGAACCTGCCGCTCGAGCGCGCGCTCGATCCCGACGTGCTGCTCGCGCACGGCGTCGAGGGCGAACCGCTGCCGCGCGAACACGGCGGCCCCGTGCGCATGATCACGCCGCGGCTCTACGCGTGGAAGGGCACCAAGTGGATCGAGCGCATCACCTTCCTCGCCGAGGACGAGCCCGGCTTCTGGGAGGTGCGCGGCTACTCGAACAGCGCCGACCCGTGGTCCGACGATCGCTACAGCGGACCGCCGCCGCCCGGCGCGCACTCGACCGAAGCGATCTATTGACCGCGGCGCGTCGGTGACCCCGGCGCGAGGGCGAGCGCGGTGCGTCGGTGAGCACGGAGCGTCGGCCCGTCCATCGGCCCGGTGCATCGGTCCGGTGCATCGGTCCGGTGCGCGCGGTCGACCGGCGCGGTCGACGCGCGCCGCGCGTCAGCTCGGGTCGGCGAGGGCTTCGGCGCGACGCGCGAGCTCGAGGTCGAGCTCGGTCACGCCGCCCGCGTCGTGGGTCGACAGGGCCAGGGTCACCCGGCCGTACACGCCCGACCAGTCGGGGTGGTGGTCCAGCTCCGCGGCGGCCACGGCGAGGCCCACGAGGAAGCCGCAGGCGCGGCCGAAGTCGCCGAAGTCCCACTGCTTGTGCAGGGCGTCGTCGCGCCATTCCCATCCGGGGAGCGCGGCGAGGGCGGCGCGGACGGCGTCGGCGTCGAGGAGGGCGGGGCGGTCGGACATGGGGAGCGGGGCGTGGCGGGGGGCCTCGGATCGGCCCGGGCGACGGGTGGGGGTGGCGAGCGGCCGAACGCGGGGGTCCCGCGGGGAGGCTTCCGAGCTCCGGGAGGAGGTCCGAGGGGCCCGCGGCCGATAGGGAGAGGGTCGGCTTCGTGGGGCCCCGGTGCAACACGGCAGGGGGCACCCCCTTCCGTCGCCCCGGCTCCGCGGTCGGGCGGGCCTGTTCCGGGGCCGTCCGTGCTAAATTCCAGCAGGTGACGGTCACGCCGCGGCTCGCTCCCGCGAACGCCGCGCGTCGTCCCCCCCGGACACCGTTCCCCAGTTCCGAAGACCGATCCGAAGAACGACCGACACGGCCGCCGTTCGCGCCGTGCCCGATGAGCGCGACCCGAGCCTCGCTCGCACCGTCCCGCTTCCTTCCAACACCACATCCATGAAGAAGACCACCCTTCTCGCGCTGATCCTGCTGGTGCTGCCGTTCGTCGGCCGCGCCCTCGCGCAGGACCCCGGCTGCGACTGTCCGACCTGCCTCACCGCGCTCGCCGCGGCCGAGGAAGAGGCCAAGGCCGAGCAGCAGGTCGCCAAGACGACCATCACCCGCGAGACGAAGGAGGCCCAACTCCTCGGCACGTGGAGCCAACTGACCGAGTCGCTCGAGCGCCTCGGTCAGCTGCGTTCCGAGATCTCGCTCCTCGAGGGCGAGGTCGCGCGTCTGTCGACCCAGCTCGAGGGCCAGGTCAACGCGCCGGCCACGGGCTCCAAGGTCCTGAAGCCGGTCATGGGCACCGCGCCGGTCGTGCCGCAGTGCGGCTCGTCCTGCGCCGAGACCCTGCGCGCCGGTTTCGAGGGCGCCGCGTCCGAGCAGAACGCCGTGCGCGCGACCGCGCCGGTCATGCCGCAGTGCGGTTCGTCCTGCGCCGAGACCCTGCGCCAGAGCTTCGGTGAGACCGCCGCTCAGGTGAAGAAGACCGCCGACGAGCCCTGCTCGGCCGGGAGCTGCGGCGGCTGCGACGCCGACGCCAAGGTTCAGGTCAAGAAGGTCGCCGACGAGGGCTGCGGCTCCTCCTGCGGCGGCTGCGACGCCGAGGCGAAGGTCCAGGTCAAGAAGGTCGTCGACGAAGCCTGCAGCGACTGCGGCTCGTGCGGCGGCTGCGACGCGGCGGCCAAGGTCCAGGTGAAGAAGGTCGCCGACGAGGGCTGCGGCTCCTGCGGCGGCTGCGACGCCGGAGCGAAGGTCCAGGTCAAGAAGGTCGTCGACGAAGCCTGCAGCGACTGCGGCTCGTGCGGCGGCTGCGACGCGGCGGCCAAGGTCCAGGTGAAGAAGGTCGCCGACGAGGGCTGCAGCGACTGCGGCTCGTGCGGTGGCTGCGACGCGGCGGCCAAGGTCCAGGTGAAGAAGGTCGCCGACGAAGGCTGCAGCGACTGCGGTTCCTGCGGCACCTGCGACGGCGCCACCAAGGCCCAGATGGTCAAGGCCTACGACGCGCACGGTCGCGTCCAGGACTGCTGCCCGAAGAGCGCCGTCGCCGGCATGTGCGACACCTCGCTCGACCGCGCGCTCGCCATGGCGAACGTGCGCCTGGTCCGCACCGAGGCCAACGTCGCGCGCGCCGAGGTCCGCCTCCGCTCGCTGAAGACCGAGGTCGCGATGGTCAAGCTCGGCCAGTCGTTCGCGCCGGCCGCTCAGCAGGTCAAGGCCCTGTCGAGCGACTGCGGCAGCTGCGGTGACTGCGGCACCTGCCCGGTGACCGGCACCCAGGTCAAGGCCACGAAGGACGCGGGCTGCGACGCCGGCTGCGGTTCGTGCGGCGGCTGCGACGCCGCGGCGACCCAGGTCAAGGCCGTGACCGAGGGCTGCAGCGACTGCGGTTCGTGCGGCGGCTGCGACGCGGCCGAGAAGGTCCAGGTCAAGAAGGTCGAGGCCAAGGGCGACTGCGGGAGCTGCGGCGGCTGCGACGCCAAGGCCGAGGCCGTCCAGGTCAAGAAGGTCGAGACCGAGAAGGCCGGCAGCTGCGGTGGTTGCGGCGCCAAGGCCGACGCCTGATCGACCGATCGCCTGAGGCGCCCGGGTGACCGCCCGAGCGCAGGACGCGGGGGAGCTCACGCTCCCCCGCGTGCGTTCCGGGCGCCTCGGCGCGCGCCGTCCGCGCCGCCGAATCGCCTTCGCCGCCCTCGCCCTTCGAAAGCGAGTGCGGCGAAACCACAATGGACCCGGTCGCTCGCGCTCCGCGCCGCGGCCGTCCCCTCCCCATGCCCGCCCTCGCCGAACGCCTGAACGCCCTGCGCGCCGTCCTGGACGGGTTCGACGGCGGCGGTGCGTCCGACGCGGTCGGCGCCCTGCTCGAGCGCCTCGATCGCGACCTCCTGCCGCGCACGCGCCTCGGCGACGACTGGCTCGTGTGCGCGATCGTCGGGCCGAACAACGCCGGCAAGTCGGCGCTGTTCAACGGCCTCGTCGACCGCGACCTCAGCCCCTCCGTGGCCACGGGCGCGGCGACGCGTCGCCTCGTCGCCGCGGCGCGCGCGGACCTGGCCGACGAGCTCGAGGAGGTGCTCGCCGGCGGGCGCTTCGTGCTCGCGCCCTGGACGGACGGCGACGCCGCCCTGCGCTCGCCCGAGCGCTCGGACGAGCTCCTGCTGGCGCGGGTCGAGTCCGTCCCGCCGCGCGTGCTCCTGATCGACGCGCCGGACTTCGACAGCGTGGAGCAGCGCAATCGCGCGGCGGCGGAGGCCGTGCTGGCGACCGCCGACCTGGCGATCTGCGTCGTCACGAAGCACACCTACCAGAACGCGCAGGTGGTCGAGTTCCTGAAGGGGTGGCTCGAGGGCGGCCGGCCGTGGATCGCGGTCTACAACGAGTGGCCGGCCGAAGAGGTCGCGCGCGACCACCTCGAGAAGCTCGCGTCCGATCTGGGCACGCCGCCGCTCGCGCGCTTCGGCTCGCCCTTCGTCCAGGAGGTCGCCACCGGCGAACTGCGACTGCACGTGACCGACCTCGACGGCGAGCAGCGCACGCTCGACGGCGTGCTCGCTTCGACCGAGCGACGCGCGGAGTGGAAGCGCGCCGCGCTCTCGGCGTCCCTGACCCAACTCGCGCGCGACGCGGGTCGACTCGCCCGCGCGCTCGCCGGGCGCACCGCGGACCTCGAGCGCGTGCGCGCCTTCGTCGAGGAGCGCGCGCGCGTCGCGGGCCGCGAGGTGGCGCGCGTGGCCATGCCGGCCGAGCCCTTCCTCGCCGCGTTCTCCGCCGTGATCGACCGGCGCCGCGGCGGCCTGCGGCGACGCTGGCACGGCGCGCTGCGGACCGTGGCGGCCGCGCCGGGCGCGGTGGCCCGGGCCTTCGGCAAGCGGTCGGAGGACGCCGAGGCGAAGGAGCTGTCGCTGCTCGACCTCGAGGCGCGCGCACTCGGAGCGCCCGTCGCCGACTTCACCGAGAGCGTCGCCGCCGAGGTCGGTCCGGGCGCGAGCGAACGCGGGGTCGCCGGCGCGCTCGCCGCCGCCGTCGATCGCGACCTGGCGCGACGCCCGTCGGAGACCCTCGCCGCCGTGCGCGCCGAGCACGCGCGGACCCAGGTCGACCTGGCGGGATTCCAAGCCGTCTGCGAGGAACTCGTCGAGCACGCGATCGCCGAGCGCGGACACGACCGCGACGTGCAGGCGTTCATGGACCTCGCGACGCTCGTACCGGTCGCGGCCGCCGCGGCGACCGTCTTCCTCACGGGCGGCATCGGCATGGACGTGGCGGTCGCGTCGGGCGGAGTCGCGACGACCGCGCTGCTCGAGCGCTACAGCCACCTGCTCGATCGGGGCATCGCGCGCGAGGCGCGGCGCCTGTGGGAGGCGCGGCGCGGCGAGCGCCTCGGCGAGGTGATCGCGGGCACCGTGCTCGCGACCTCGGCGCCCCTGCTCGCCGAGCAGGCCGAGCGCTGTTCCGAGGTGGGCGCGGCGCTGCGCGACTGGATGGAGGAAGGAGCGTGATCGATTCGGAACGACTGGCGGGGCGCCTCGATGCACTGCGCGCGCGGCTCGACCGCGACCTCGAGGTCGTGCGCGGGCTGCGCGCGCTCGACGAGCGCTCGACGCTCGTCGGCGGCTTGCTCGACGACGTGGATCGCCAGCTGCAGCGCTCGCGCAGCGCGATCGTGGTCGTGGTCGCGGGACCGACCGGCTCGGGCAAGTCGACGCTCGTGAACGCCCTGGCCGGCGAGACCGTGACGACGGAGGGCGTCGATCGCCCGACGACGAGTGCGCCCACGATCGTCGCGCCCTCCGATGCCGACCTGGCGCCGCTGCTGGACGGCCTCTTCGGACCGCCGCCCGTCGTGGTGCGGCGATCGGGTCGCGACCTCGGCTTCGCGAGCCACGCCGTCCTCGTGGACGCTCCCGACGTGAACAGCGTCGCCGTCGATCACCGCGCGCAGGTGCAGTCGCTCGTCGAGCGCGCGGACGTGGTGATCGCGTGCCTGCACCGCCAGTCGCTCGTCGAGGCGTCGACCGCCGCGTTCCTCGAGCGCTTCCGCGGCCTGCGGCGCGTGCTGTGGGTGCTCGGACGCGGAGACGAACTCGTCGGCGAGGCGCGCGCCGCGCTCGAGGCGCAGCTCGCCGAGGTCAGCGGTGCCGATGCGGACGACCGCTTCACCCTGAGCGCCGCGCGCGCCCAGGAGGGGGGCGAGCCCGGCTTCGACGCCCTCGTCGCGCGCCTCGACCGGCTGGTGGGGGCCGAGGGCGCGCTGGGCGTCCGCTGCCACAACGCCGTGGGCGCGGCCGCGCGGATCGCCGAGGTGGCCACGGCCGTTCGCGACGAAGCGGCGCCGACGCTCGACGCCGTGGTGACCGACCTGCGCGCCGGACTCGATGCCCTGGTCGACGGCGTGGTCGCCGAGCTCGACGTGCGCCTCGGGCTGCGCGCCACACCGATCGCGGGCATGCTCCTGTGCGAAGCCGGGCGCCGCTGGGACGGGCCCGGCGGCTGGGTCCTGCGCACCGGTTCGTGGGCGACGATCGGCACCGGCGTCGGCCTGGCCCTGGCGCGTCGCGCGCCGGTGGCCGCAGCGGGCGCGGCCGTGGCGGGCGCCGCGGTCGGAGCGGCCAAGCGCGGCATGGAGCAGCGTGCCATGGCCGACTCGGCCGGACTGTTGCCCGAACCCGGCGAGCTCGAAGCGGGTTGGCGCGAGCACCTCACGGGCGCGCGCCGCGCCGCGGACCTGCTCGCGCTCGATCGCGACACGCTCGCCTTCCCCGACCCCGCGGCCGTCGAGGAGGCCCTCGACGCAGCCGCGCGCGAAGGCTGGCAGCGCCTGCTCGATCGCGACCTCCCGCTCGTCGCCGAACGCATGGCGCCCGCCTGGATGCGCTGGGCGCTCGACGCACCGATCTACGCGTTGGGCGTGTGGGTGCTGTGGAAGGTCGTGAGCGGGTTCTTCGTCGAGGACTACGCGGGACTCGACTTCCTCCTCAACGCCGCGTTGATCGCCATCGCCGCGCTGTGGTTGGTGCGCGCGATCGTGTCCCTGTTCGCGCGCGCGCGCGCGGCCAAGCTCGTGGCGACCGTCCGCACGCACATCCGCGGTTCACTGGAGCAGAACGCGAGCGAGCTCGTCGCGCGGGTGGAGGAGCGCTGTGGGGTGCAGCGTCGGGGGTTGGAGGGGCTCGTGCGCCTCGAGGAGCGCTGGCGCGACGCGCTCCACGGCTAGGAGCCTGTCCGGTTCGTCGAACCCGGACTCGCGCGGGGGCGCATCCGCACGCCGGATCCCGGGCCCGCCAGATCGATCCTGCTCCTGCGCGGGGGCCGAGCGTTCGAGCGACCACGACTCGGAAGGGCGAGCACGACTCGGACGAGTTGCTCGCCGATCAGTCGACGCGCACGAACTGCCCGCCCGTGCGCTCCGCAAGCTCGCTCAACGCTTCCGCCCGGCTGCCCCCGATCTGCACGCAGTGGAACACCAGGTTGGCCGAGCGGTTGTGCGTCTCGAGCCAGGTGCGCGCCCACCGCGCGTCCTCGCTCGTCTCGCCGTCGCACAGCACGACGACCGTGTCCACGTCGATGAGCTCGGGCTGCACCGCACCGGCGCGGTCGCGCGGCAAGAGGGCCTCGAGGCCGGACGAGAGGTTCGTGCCGCCCTTCGGCGGATTGCGTCGGAGCCACTTGCGGATCGACGAGCGGCTCGTGTCGCTCACCAGGCGCGCCTCGTCGCTCCACACGGTGCCGCCGTCGGAGAAGAGGACGACGCGCACGACGGCGGGCTCGGGCAGTCGGACGAGCGCGTTCTCGAGCTGTTCGACCGCTTCCTCGAAGCGGGTCGGTCCCTTCGAGCCGGCGTACTTGCCGGGGATCGGGTGGTCCATCGATCCGGACGCGTCGATGACGAACGCGACGGCGCCCGAGCGCAGCTGCAGCCCGAAGAAATCCGGCGTCACGGTGCGCGAGCTGAAGCGTGGCTGTTCGCCCGACAGGTGGGCGCGCCACCACTGCGTCCAGCGCCGCGGATCGATGCCCAGGTTCATGCGCGAGCCGCCCTTCAGGACGTCGGCCAGCTCGTGGCGCAGGCGTCGCATCCCGACCAGACCGGCCGGGTCGTCCTCCTGCGCGCCCTCGCGTCGCTCCCAGGTGAACAGGGCTTCGATGCAGCGCGGCGCGACGGCGTCGAAGTCGCAGAAGCGTGCCAACCGCGCGGCGCGCGACGCCACGCGCCAGTCCGGATGCACGAGCATCGGCAGCGCAGCGGTGACGAGGCGAGCGCGCAGGTCGGGACTCCATGCGCGTTCGAGCTCTTCCTCGCGCTCGAGCCGGTCGAGGTGCTGCGCGAGCAGCAGCCGCGCGTCCGTGCGCTCATCGCCCTCGCGGTGATCGCTCGCGTCGACGAGCGCGTGCGTGACCTCGAGACGGGCGAGCCCGACCAGTCCGCTCAACGCCGCGGTGCGCACCTCCGCCGAGGTGTCGCTCGCCGCGACCTCGAGCAGCGCCGACACGTTGCTGTCGACCAGGTGTCCGGCGAGCGCGTCGCAGGCCGCGAGGCGCTGGCGCGCGTCGGCGTCGCCGTCGGGGTCGAGCACCTTCTGCTTGATCAACGCGGCGAAGCCGGTCCCGCCACGCCCGTTGAGGCGCTGCTCGAGCGCGCCGTGCGTGATGCGGTGCAGCGCATCGATCGCCGGCAGTGACCGGTGTCGACGGCAGTGTCCGGCGAGGGACAAGAGCGCGAGGTCCACGTCGTCGCGGCTCGACCGGCGAACGGTGAAGCTCTCCTCCAGCAACGCCGCGACTTCCGCGAACTCGACGCGCGCGAGGTCGTGGGGGTCGCGCGCGGCCCACTTCTCGAGGGTGCGCGAGGTGCGGTCGAGCGGGGGCACCGCTCCCGTGGCGCGGAGAGTCGACCCGGTGAGCGGGGCAGTCCCGATCGGCACGGTCCCGTTCGGTGCCGTTGCAATCGGCGCGGTGGCGCTGGGTGCCGTCGGGTTCGGCGCCTTCGCGCAGCTCCCGGCGCCGGCGCCGGGCGGGGCGACGACGGCCGCGACCGCGAGGGCCAGGGCGGCGAGGGTGGAAGGGAGGGCGCGCACGACAGTCGTCGGTAGCCGCCGCGCGCTCCTGGGTCACGGACGGGCGCGCCGGGACCGGCTCCTCGCCGGACTACTTGTCGAAGACGTTGGTCTCGCCGGGGCGGATGCGTTCCTCGACCTCCTCCACGGACAGGTCGAGCTTCTCGAGGTCGAGGCGCACGGGCGTCTTCTTCGCCGGCGCGGCGGCGTCGTCGGTGCGGCGGCCGTCCGAGCGGGCGGCGGGATCGCGATCGGGGGTGCGTTCCATGGCGGTGGGGAGGTGGGCAGTGGCGATGTGGGCGGTGGCGTGGTCAGACGGTCGCAGGTCGGACGCTGGCGGTGACGGGGGCGAGGCGGCCGGGGAGCACGCGCACGAGACCCGAACGGTACAGGCGATGGGTGAAGGCGACGGCGCGCTCGGCGGCCGCGGGGGTCGGGTCGAGCGCCGCGAGCAGCGCGGACAGGCTGCCGGCGTCCCGCAGGGCCTCGAGGAAGCGCAGGCCGTCGGGCGCCAGTTCGGTGAAGGGGGCCGCCGCGCGCGGCGCGTGGGCGATCACGCGGCGCGTCGGCGGGAGCGTGCCGAGCGCTTCGCGCGCGCGGCTCGCGGCGCCTTCGACGAAGCGGCCGGTCATGAAGTCGGGTCGCACCGCGCGCGCCAGCGGGTCCGCGAGCTTCTCGACCGCGCGCGCGTACGAGAACGGCACCTCGAGCGTGGCGACCTCGTCGACGACCGCGAAGTCCGCGTCCGCCGGCGGGTCGGTGATCGCCCGCGTGCGTTCGCGACAGGTGTCGGCGAACGCGTCGGGCGTCGTGCCGCGCGCGAGGTGCAGGAAGTAGTGCGACTTCTGCATGAAGTACAGCACGTTGTCGGCGGAGAAGAGCGGGAAGTGCTGCCGCAGGCCCGCCATCATCTCGTCGAACATCTCGGCCGCCTCGCCCTGCGACATGCCCGTCGCGCTCTCGTAGTCGTGGTAGAGCTGCAGGTCGGCGGTCGGGTCGTCGATGATCGTGATGCCGAACTCCTCGGGGTGGTGGTAGGTCCGCGCCACCTCGTCGATGTGGAAGGTCTGGAGCGAGACCTCGCGCACCACGTCGGCGTTGTCGATCAGGAACGCGGTCGTGGCGCGCGCCTCGTCGCGCGTCTCGGTCGGGAACCCGACCATGGCGTAGAAGGTCACGCTGATGCCCGCGTTCGAGCAGTTCGTCGCGACCTCGAGCGTCGCGCGCGGGCTCTGGCCCTTCTTCATCAGCTTGAGCAGGCGCGGCGTCGCGGTCTCGAAGCCGAAGAGCAGCTTGCGACACCCCGACTCGTACAGACGCTGTGCCCCCTCGGGCGTGTAGGCCTTGGGCTCGACGCGCGCGTCGCACCAGTAGCGGATGTCGGCGTCGCGCTCGATCAACTCCTGCGGCAGGTCGCTGATCAGGCCCGGCGGCATGCAGTCGGTGATGAAGTTGAACAGGTTCGTGCCGTAGCGCTCCTTCAGCTCGAGGACCTGGTCGACGATGCGCTCGGCGGAGCGCGTGCGGTAGCCGGGTCCGATGACGGTCGGCAGCGTGCAGAAGGTGCAGGCGCCGTAGTAGCAGCCGCGGTTCACGTCGTAGGGCAGCACGACGCTGGGGCTGAAGTAGGTGTCGAGCGGCAGGCCGTCGAAGTTCGGGACCGGTGCGCCCTCGAGTCGCACGGGGTGCTGGGGCTCGTTCACGACCGCGCTCACCGCGTCGCCGCTGCGATCGAACCAGGTCAGCGAGCCGACCTCGTCCAGCGAGCGCCCGGCCTCGAGCGCGTTCGCCAGCGCCAGCAACGGGCCCTCGCCCTCGTGGAACACGATCGAGTCGAGGCACGCGTCCATGCCCGGTGCGCGCATGAGCTTCGCGCCGATGTACGCGAGGAAGCCGCCGCCCGCCGTCACGTGGCAGTCCGGCAGGTGGCGCTTGATCAGGCGCCCGAGCGTCAGTGCGGGGATCAGCTGGCTGCCGTAGATGACCGAGAGTCCGACGAGGCGCGGGCGGCGTTCGAGCAGTCGCGGCAGGAGCGCGGTCTCGAAGTGCTCGACGAACGGATTCTGTTCCTCGTCGAGCGTCGCGGCGAGGACCTGCTCGGAGCGGTCGTTCGCGTACCCCATCGTGAAGTTGTGGGGCGTGAGCACGGTGGGGAAGTGCGCCGCGGACACGAGGCGCAGGCCCGCGTAGAGCGTGCCCATCGCCTCGAGGTAGGCCTCGTGTTCGTAGAAGCGCTCGCCGCGCACGACGCGTTTCGCCTCCTCGACGCGCTGCGGCAGGCCCGGCGCTGCGACGGCCGCCTCGGCCGCGGCGCGGAAGCGCTCCATGTCCTCGAAGGCCAACGCGTCCGCGCCCTCGAACGCGTCGACCGGCAGGCGCTCGGCCACGCGCGCGGCGCAACGCTCGAGGTACGGCTCGGACAGGAAGCGGTCGTAGGCCTCGACGCTCGCATCGATCAGCCGTACGTCACGCTGGCCGTTCTCCTCGAGGAAGGCCTTGAGGCACGGCAGCGCCAGGTAGGGCTGTGTGAAGTGACCCTGGGGCGGGAAGACGAGGTCGATGGGGAAGTTCTTCGTGTCGATCATCGCGTCGTGGTGGCCGGCGCTCCGGCCGCCGTGTTCGGGTGTTCGGCGTTCGGTTCGGCGTCGCGCTCCGCGGGGCCCGTCACGAGTCCGCGGGCCTCGAGGGCGTCCAGGAGCGCGGGGTCGACCGCGTCGGGCTCGAGACCGTCGAGTTGTTGCAGGGCGTCGGCCACCGCGCTCGAGACGACGACGGTGCGCAGCGCGCCGCTCGCCGCACGCGCGACGGCCAGCGCGCGCGGTTCACGCACCTGCGGAGCGCCGTCGCGCCAGGCGCGTGGATCCTCGACGGGGTCGAAGCGCGCTCGCACGACGCTCGCACACCGCAGGCGCCCGTCGTCGGCGTCGCCGCGCGCGCTCTCGCGCACGATGGCCTGTTCCCAGCGCAGCGCGTCGAGCACCTCGTCGTGGTCGCGCGCGAGCACGAACGACTCGAACGACCGGCCGCTCGCGCGCCAGGCGCGGTAGGTCCCGAGCGCGTCGAGGCCGAGGCGCCGCGCGAGCAGCGCGAAGGTGCGCGCGTACCGCATCAGCACCGGCGGCAGCTCGTCCGCGAGCTCGCGCAGCCAGCGCGTCCGCGCCTCGCCGCCCTCGGCCAGCACGGCGAACGAACCGAACAGGTCGGGGTGCGCGTCGATGAGCGCGCGCTCGGCGGCCGAGTGACCGGCGCCCCACGCCATGTCGGGGACGATGCCTTCGAGCGGTCGCGACGCGCCGCCGTCCCGCGCGCCCAACTCGCACCCCGGCTGCGGGTTCGGCAGGTGCAGCGAGAGGTGGACGGGCGCGCGCAGGCTCGCGTCGAGGCACAGGTCGAGCGTGCGCGCGAGCTCCGCGTCGCCCTCGCCGGGCAGGCCGAGCACGAGCGACAGGATCGAGGCGACGCCCGCGCGGTCGAGGCGCTCGATGCGGTCGAGCGGGTCGAGTCCTTCGTCCATGCGCTTGCCGTGGCGGTTGCGCAGGACCGGGTCGCCGGTCTCGATGCCGAGCAGCACGCGGTAGCAGCCCGCGCGACCCATGGCGTCGATCAGTTCGTCGTCGAGGTGGTCGACGCGCGCGCGCACCTCGAAGGGGATCGCGTCGCCCTTGGACCGCACGCGTGCCTCCAACGCCGCGCACACCGCGAGCGCGTCCGCTCGGTTCGCGCCGAAGATGTCGTGGCACAGATACACCTGCTTCGCGCCGTCCATCGCCATGGCGTGTTCGACCTCGCGCACCAACCGCTCGACCGGCAGCGTTCGCGAACGCCGCTTCCAGGTGCGCCCGATCGAACAGAAGGAGCAGTCGTAGACGCAGCCGCGACCCGAGTCGATCGGCACCAGGCCGTCGTCCTCGCCGGTGATCGCCTTGTACGCCGCGAGCGGCGGGAGCAGGTGCCACGCCGGGTCGGGCAACTCGCCGAGGTCCTTCAGCGGATCGCGATCGGGCTCGCTGCGCACGCGCCCGTCGGCGTCGCGCCAGCTCGTGCCCGCGACGCCCGCGAGGTCGCGTCCGTGCGCCAGGCGCTCGAGCGCTTCGATCAGCGTGACCTCGCCCTCGCCGCGCACGATCGCGTCGACCGCGTGGAAGCGCTCGAGCAGGCGCTCCTCGACATCGGTGGTCCCCGGTCCGCCGAGCAGCACCGGGACGCCGGGCGCGCGGCGTTCGATCTCGGCCGCGATGGCGAGCGCCGCCGGCAGCGTGGCGCCCATGCACGACAGGCCCAGCGCGACGCGCGGCGGTCCGTCCGCGAGCAGGAGCTCGGCGCAGTCGCGCGCGAGCGCGTCGCCGTCCGCGACCTGGCCCGCGGCGAGCCGGTACGCGAGGTCCTCGAGGCGCGCGCGGACGCCCGCGCGTTCGAGCGCGCCGCCCAGTCGCAGCAGCCCGGGGGGCGGCATCGAGTAGCCGAAGGTGTCGGCGTGGGGCGCGGAGGCGAGGACGACGTCGGGGGCCACGGCGCCATGATGCCGCGGGCGCGACGGCGCGTTCGGCGGCTGTGACGGAGCCTCTCCGCAGCGGGAGAGGAAAACCCTGCGCGGCGCGACGGCGCGCGCGCGGCGGCGTAGTCTCCTCGCCCGCGACCACCGGCAGGCGTCGCGCTCGGAGCCTTTCCGAGAAAGTCCCTGCTCCGGCTTCGCCCTCGACGGCGATGCGGCGTCAGCCTCGTCGATCCGTGCTCAGCGACCCTACAGGGTCGCCTGCGCCGTCTCGACTTCGTCTTCCTAGCCTCGCCGCCGATGGCTTTGCCTCGCGACGGGACTTTCTCGGACAGGCTCCTATCGTTCGTCCGTCGTCGCTCCGATCGTTCCCGCACCCGCACGCACCCGTATGCGAACCGCGCCCTTCGTCCTGGCTCCGTCCCGCTCCCTCGCGCCGCTGTGCGCCTTCGCGCTCCTCGCCGCGTGCGGCGACGGCGACGACTTCGACGCCTTCGAGATCCGCACCGGGCGCTTCACCGCGAACGCGGACACGCCGCTCCTGCAGTCGGGGAACCTGGGCGTGTTCGTCGCCGACGAGGCCCTCTCGAACCGCGGCAGCCTCAACGACGACCCCGACCTCCCGCCGACCGTCATCGACAGCGACACCGACGACGAGATCGCGATCGCCGTGCGCCTCGACGACGGCTCGGAGTTCGCGACCGGCGTCGAGCCGCGCGAGATCGCGATCAACGGGAACAGCGTGTACTTCTCCGTCGACGAGGAGCCCGGCACCGACTGGAACGGCGACGCCAGCTTCGATCGCGTGCTCGTCCGCTGGAACCAGGGCATCGCGGCGGCGCGCTTCGTCGCCGTGCTCGACGACCACGGCGGCGTCGACCTGGCCGACTCGCCCGGCCGCGTCTTCTTCGTACAGGACACCGTCCCGTCCGGCGACGAGACCAACCTGGCCTACGTCGAGAGCGGGAGCGCGGACACGCCGATCGTCGTCTCGGCCGAGGCGATGGAGGGTCCGCTCGAGGTGACCCTGCTCGGCACGATCGACGACCTGATCCTGTGCGCCCTCGACGAGAACGCGAACGGCAACCAGAACGGCGACGCCGACGCGACGGACGGGCTCGTGCTGTGTCTGGTCGACGGCGACGCGCAGACGCCGGTCCTGGTCAAGACCGGCTTCGCACTGCCCGACGACACGCAGATCCCGTTCGCCGTGCGGCGCACGGGCGCGAACGCCTGGCGCGTCGCGTTCTTCGTCGGCGAGGAGCAGCAGGGCGCCGGCAGCCTCAACGCCGCGGCCGACTTCGGCGGCACCTGGAACCCGAGCCAGTGCACCGGCGGCGACGACGTCGACACGGACGACTTCGTGCTGCACGTGCTCGACTTCGAGGACGGCGCCGTGACGCCCGGCTCGGTCGTCAACACGGGCCTGTCCGGCGTCGCGACGCCGGCGGACAACCGCGTCTTCCTGTTCGACGACGTCGCGGCCTGCCTCAGCGAAGAGGCCGGCTTCGGAGCCGGCGGCTGCGACTACGACGGCGTCGGCGGCGCGACCGACACGATGCTGCGCTGGATCGACCTGACCGACCTCGACTCGGCCGGGCTCACGACGGCGCAGATGCTCGCCGTCGACACGACCCTGCCCGGCGGCGGGCGCGGCGTCGTCGAGCTGTCCGAACGCTTCGTCGTCGCGAACTCGACGACCTTCCAGATCGACGGCGTCGACGTGACCGAGCCGTTCCTGCACTGGATCAACCCGCGCGCCGGGACGCCGACCTGGTCGTCGAACTTCCGCGACTCGGGCGGGACGACGGGCACGC